>Ga0209042_1000112_pt1 | contig 102206 bp, 93 predicted proteins | sample SaaInlV_200m_DNA_6_FD_184649 | JGI IMG/M metagenome (GOLD analysis project Ga0209042, IMG submission 184649) | Marine microbial communities from expanding oxygen minimum zones in the Saanich Inlet - SI037_S2LV_200m_DNA (SPAdes) (version 2) | ecosystem: Environmental > Aquatic > Marine >... | reverse complement strand
GGCGGTTTTCGACGCATTTATGTCCGCGCAAAAACACTTCAATATTTTTTTGATTTTGTAATCCGAAATCTTGCTGTGTTTGAACATGTTTGCAGGTTATTTGATGATAATCTGCTAGTCAAGAGCCTTAATTTTTTAAAACCATTCTCCCGATGCCTCAAAAACCTGCAGTGTACGCGGCGATCGCGTCAAAATTTCCGGTTCATCTTTTCGCACGACGAGTTGATCTTCGATTCGAATTCCAAATTTTCCCGGAAAATAAATTCCCGGTTCGCAGGTCACGACTGAGTTTTCTTCCAAAATTTCGTCGGATTTCACCGAAATTTTCGGCGGTTCGTGCACCTCGCGTCCGACGCCGTGGCCGAGCGTGTGCACAAAAAATTTCGCGTCCGCTCCGAGTTTTTCTCGCACGAATTTGTCCAAAACTTTCACCGGGGTTCCGGGCAAAAAAAGTGGCAGCGTCGTTTCAAAAATTTCCAGCAGTTTTTCAAATTTTTCCAAAAACTCGGGATCCGGATCGCCGACAAAAAAGTTCCGCGTGCAGTCGGAGCACCAGCCGTCAATTTTCACGCCGCAGTCGATCAGCACGTGTTCGTTCGGTGCGAGTTCGCGATCGCTCGGTGTGTGGTGCGGTTCGGCGGTATTTTCTCCGAACGCAATAATTGTTGGAAACGCGCGTTCGAGGTTTCCGTTCGCGGTCAAAAATTCGTCAAATTGATTGCAGACATCTTTTTCTGTCGCGCCAATTTTCAAAATATTTTCCGGCACGATCGTCAAAACGTCGTCGATGTGAGCCGCCGCGCGCCGCATTTTTTCGATGTTGTTTTTGGTATTTTCCATTTTTTTTCGATTTTCGAAATGTACGTTTCCACAAAATTCATCTCCTGCATTTTATCCCACGCGCGAGTTTCTTCAAATTTTTATAATTTGTTGTAATCGTGCATCACGAGCTGCGCGTTGATGCGGCGGATGATGTCCAGCACGACGGAGACGACGATGATCATTCCCGCGCCGGAAATAAACAGCGAAATCGTTCCTGCGCCGCCGGAGAGCCAGCCCTGAAAAAGTGTCGGAATAATCGCCACTGTGGAGAGAAAAAGTCCGCCCCAAAATGCGAGTCGCCCAGAAGTATTTTCCAAAAATGTCGTGGTTTCTTTTCCCGGACGATATCCCGGAATGTAGCCGCCGCGTTTTTGAATATTTTCGGCAACTTTTTTTGGCTCAAACGTGATCCCGACGTAGAAAAATGTGAACGCGAAAATGAGGAACGCGTAAAAAACGTTGTACATCATCGTCGGCGATCCGGGGTTGAAATTTTTCATAAAAAATTCTCCGATTGTCACGAGCGTGCCCGAATTTGATTGCACAAAAAACTGCGCGAGAATCGACGGCATCGACACGAGCGACACGGCGAAAATGATCGGGATCATTCCGGCCTGATTGATTTTCATCGGCAAAAAACTTTTTTGTTGTCCCCCGGTTCGGCGGGAGGCGTACACCACCGGAACGCGGCGATCTGCTTCGGCGACGTACACGACAAAAATCGTGAGTACGACCGTTGCCACGATCAATCCGAGAATGACAGGAGCGGTTGCGGCCTGCAGCGCGCCGGCGATTTGCGACGGAACGGTGGCAACGATTCCTGCGAAAATTAAAATCGAAATTCCGTTTCCGAGTCCTTTTTCCGTGATCATTTCTCCGAGCCACATCAAAAACATTGTTCCAGCAGTCACGGTCAACATCATCGGGATCATAATGCTCATGTCGCCGGTGTCGATAATTTGTCCTCCGGGAGAAAATCGGTTGATCAGCATCATCATTCCGTAACTCTGCACAAACGCCAACGGGATCGTCAGAAGTCGCGTGTACTGATTAATTTTCTTTTGTCCAACTTCGCCTTCTTTTTTCAGTTCTTCCAACGATGGAACAATTACTCCGAGAAGTTGCATAATAATTGACGCGTTGATGTACGGAGTCAGTCCCATCAGCACGATTGAGAAGTTTTCCATCGCGCCTCCGGTCAGCATTGAAAAAACATTCAAAAGCGAGCCAGTTCCCTGCGCCTGGTCGAGCAAAAATCGAATTTTTTCCACGTCCGCGCCAGGAATCGTGACGTGCGCCGCGAGACGAAAAATCATCAGCGCAAAAAGAGTGAAAAGAATCTGGTTTCGCAATTTTTTGGTGTGCCAGATTTGCTGGAGCGTCGTCATGAATTTATCCATTCGATCAATATTCGAAAAAAGTCTCGGCAAATCTACGGATTTTTTGTGTTTTGGCAAGTTTTTTTCCGTGGCAAAAAACTCGAAAATTTTTACATTCCAAACAGTTGCTCCGCGTTCCGCATCAATTGCGCCGCGACGTCGTCGGAGCGCTGATTTTTCAGCTCCGCGATTTTGTCCACGATTTCCGGCAGCGCGGTTGGTTCGTTGCGGGAATTTTTTTTGCGCCAGTTTTTCGGTGGCAAAAATGGCGCGTCGGTTTCCGTCACCAAAAATTCCAGCGGAATTTCGCGCACGACTTTTTGCAGTTCGTCCGATTTTAAAAATGTGACGATTCCGCCGATCCCGAGCGAAAATCCGTATTTTTCGGTAAAAATTTTCGCGGTTTCCAAATTCTCCGAAAAACAGTGCACCACGCCGCGAACATTTTTCCCCGCGACATTTTTTTCAAAAAAATCCAAAAGTTCTGTCGTCGCGCTCCGCGTGTGGATCACGAGCGGCAGATCGTGTTTTTCCGCCAATTTCAAATGTCCGAGAAACGATTTTTTTTGCATTTCAAAAATCGCCTCGCTCCCGTCGTGAAATCGATCGAATCCAGTTTCGCCGATTCCGACAATTTTATCGTGATTTTTTTCGATCAGATTTTCAAAAATTTCCAAAAGTTCGTCGATATTTTTCGCGCGCGGTTCAAAATTTTCAAATCCTGCAACGCGGTACTGTGCCGGTTTTCCCACATTCAAAACGTCGCACGGATGCAGTCCGACGGTTGAAAAAAAATCATCATTTTTCCGCGCGAGCGCGAGCGCGGCGAGCGTCGAAACTTCGTCGCAGCCGATCTGGATTTGTTTCCGCACGCCGGCGGCGCGGCAGCGGGCGAACATTTTTTCGCGGTCGTCGTCGAACTGCGAAAAATATCCGTGCGTGTGCGTGTCGATGATTTGCATTTTTCCAAAAATTTGGTACACAAATTGTGGATGAAAAATCTTTTGCTGGCAATTGGAATCGTTTCAATTTTCCTCGTCGGAACTGCGGATGCAGTTGCTCGACGCGGTGGCGCAACGTCGGCGCGTTCTTATTTTCAGCAACAAAATTCGTCGGTTCGTTCGCAGTGGCAGCGTTCATTTTCTCCACTTTCGTACCGATTTTCTCGGAACTTTTCTCGTTCAGATTACGCGCGCTGGCGCGGGTTGGAAACGCTTCCCGGAACTTCTGCGGACGGCGAAGATCCAGCGACCGAAACACAGTTTTGTAATCTTTCCGGTTCGATCATCGGGGAATATTTGACCACGACGGAAATCGAAAATCGCTGCTGCGAGTGCGACGACGGCTGGGAATGTGAGTACGATTCTGTCGCGGGAAATGTTCCGCACGCGTGCAGTTCAGAAAATGAAGAATGACAAATTACGAATGAAAAATGATCGAAAATTTTTAATTTTTCATTTTTAATTTTTCATCGTGTCGCCGCCATTTCCAAAAATATTTCGCGGCGCTCTGGAGATGAATCCAGAATGTTTTGCGTCCGAGCGATTTCAAAAGATTTCCGCCCGACAACCGATTCGGCGAGTGGATCGCGCGTGCTGCTGGGATTTGAACGATTTTTTTTCCCGATTTTCCCACGCGCCGACAAAAATCCGTGTCCTCCAAAAACAGGAAAAATCGCGGATCGAATCCGTTCAGTTTTTCGAATAAATTTTTTCGCAAAACCCAAAAACTTCCCTGACTCCAGTCGGCGTCGATCGCCCGCGCGCGCTCCGTTCCGCTGGCTCGGATATTTTTCGTGGCATTTTTTCCAAAAAGTCGTCGCCGGATCAGATCGATCGGCGAGGGAAATTTTCGACAATTTTCCAAAATTTTTCCGTCCGAAGTTTCGAGCACCGGGACGGCGATTCCGGTTTTTTTGTTTTCAATTTCGTGCAGCAGCGGCGTCCAGGTTTCCGCCAAAATTTCCACGTCGGGATTCACGATCGCCAAAATTTCACCGCGCGCGAACCGCACCCCCTCCGCGTTTCCGCCGCCGTACCCAAGATTTTCCGCGAGTCGGATCACGTGTGCGCGTTCGTTTTTTTCAAAAAATTTCTCCAAAATTTTTCCGTCGTCGCCAGATTTCGTCGGGTTGTCCACGACGATAAATTCCCAATTTTTTTCTGGCGGAAATTTTTCGAGCGAACTCCAGAGTTTTCGGATTTTCGTTGCGCTGCCGAAATTTACCGTCACGATCGAAAGTTGAATCGCGGGCGGAATCGGATTTTTCATCTTCGGAAATTTTGCGGTTTTCCTTGAATTTTGTCAAAATCTGCGTGACTTCACTTTTTCAAAAAATGGCAGAAAAATCAGGAAACGGATTCAAAATATTCGCCGGCTCGAGCCACCCAAAGTTTGCCGCGACGGTTGCGAAACAGTTAAAAATGCCGCTCGGAAAAATGACGATCACCGATTTTTCCTGCGGAGAAAAATACGTGAAATTTGACGAGACGTTCCGCGGAAAAGACGCGTTTCTCGTGCAGACCGGGCGCACCGGAAAAATGAACAACGATTTGATCGAACTGCTGTTGATGATCGACGCAGCAAAACGCAGTTTCGCCGAAAAAGTGCACGTCGTGATGCCGTATTTTCCGTACTCGCGGCAGGACAAAATTCACGCGCCGCGGGAGGGAATTTCCGCAAAACTTTTTGCAAATCTGCTTTCTCGCGCGGGAGCGGATCACGTGATCACGATGCATTTGCACAGCGACCAGATTCAGGGTTTTTTTGATTTTCCCGTCGACAATCTGAATCCGCGACGGCTGTTTCTTGATTATTTTAAAAAGAAAAAACTCAAAAATCCGGTTGTCGTTTCGCCAGACGCGGGCGGCGCAAAAGAAGCGAAAAAGTTTTCAGATGCGCTCGGTGTGCCGCTGGTGATCATGCACAAAACGCGTCCCGCGCACAACGAGTCGGCGGTCACACACGTGATCGGAGAAATCGCGGGCAAAACGCCGATCATCATCGACGACATGGTCGACACGGCGGGGTCAGTTTGCGCGGCAAAAAAAGCGCTCGTTGACGCGGGAGCGCACGACGAAGTGTACTTGGCGTGCACGCATCCGATTTTTTCGGGAGCGGCGATCGAAAATTTGAACGCGGCGAAATTTACCAAAATAGTTGCAACGGACACGCTGCCGGTCGAAAATACTCCAAAGAATTTTCACGTGCTGTCGGTGGCGCCACTTTTTGCAGATGTGATTCACAACGTCGCCGAGCGCGAATCGGTGTCGAAACTGTATTTGTAGAACTTGACAAATGTCGCAAAATAAGTCAGAATGTGTTTGTGAAATTTTCAACTTCAATTTTGAAGCTCGAAAGTTTTCAACAGATCTTTGAAGTGACGAATGATTTTCTCGTGAAGGGGAAGAATTTGTTTTTGTCCGAATGCAGGTTCTTCTCTTTCACAATAATGAACGAAAGAAAGAATTAATGAATTAATAATTAAAAATTTAAGTTATGAAAAATGTAGTTTTTATTTTAGTAGCTCTTTTGAGCATGGGAAGTGTTTTTGGACAACAGGTTCCTGTTGAAAATGAAAAAACAGTTGAAATGGTTGAACAATTTATGGTGGACATGAAAGACGCAGGGGTTGAGAGGTTTGGACACAAAATTAATTTTACAAGAAGCGATGGGATAGAAATTGATAGTATATCGATACATGAGACCCAGGGACGTTATTTTTATGTTATTTTTTGGTCTAACAACTGTAATTTCTCGCGTGTGGAGTTTGTAAAAGAATATGGAAGAGTTCTTTCTACTTTTTCTTATGAACTCAAGCGCATAAATGAGTTCAAGGGGGGATTTGAAGAAATTAATCAAGTTTTGTCTCTTGTAAAAGTTCCAGGATAGAAAAAAGAAGATAAAAAGGAGTCTAATTTTCTACAAAGATGGATAAGATCATTCAACTGAAAAGATTTTAAAACTCCCACAGACGAAAGTTTTGTGGGAGTTTTTCTTCGATAAAAATCAGGAAATAAGTCAAAATATATTTGTAGGATTTTCAACTTTGATTTTGAAGCTCGAAAATTTTCAACAGATCTTTGAGGTGACGAATGATTTTCTCGTGAAGGGGAAGAATTTGTTTTTGTCCGAATGCAGGTTCTTCTCTTTCACAACAACGAAAGAAAGAATTAATGAATCAAGTATAAATTTAATTTTTGAATTATGAAACAAGCAGTTTTAGTTATTTTGATTGCTCTTTTGAGTGTCGTCAGCGTGTTTTCTCAGACAGGAAGCTCAGTTCTTGTAAAAAACAGGAAAACAGTAAAAATCGTTGAAAAATTAGGTGAGGCGATGTTTGAGTATCAAGATTATTTCGGGGAAAAAGTTCCCAACCAAATAATCAATGGAATTTCCAAAATCGACAGTGTCCGTATTTCGTTTAAGTCCGCAGAAAAGGTAAATAATTTTATTTATTTGGCTTTTTACTTCGAAGACAATTATCAACTTAGTATTGGATTTTGGAAAAAAGATGGAATCCTTTTATTTTTGCACGAATCAGAAGCGATATCAATTCTGGAAAAATATGGATACAAGGAGTTGAATAAATTGCTTTCTGCCATCGAAATTCCGAAACGTCCCGAGCCTGTAGAACCGGACTGGAGCAATAAAAAGTTTTAAAAAAATCATTCACGCTCACTCCAAAGAAAACTCCCACAGACGAACGTTTTGTGGGAGTTTTTCTTCGATAAAAACTAGGAAATAAGTCAAAATATCTTTGTAGGACTTTCAACTTCAATTTTGAAGCTCGAAAGTTTTCAACAGATCTTTGAAGTGACGAATGATTTTCTCGTGGAGGAGAAGAATTTGTTTTTGTCCAAATGCGGGTTCTTCTCTTTCACAACAACGAAAGAAAGAATTAATGAATCAAGTATAAATTTAATTTTTGAATTATGAAACAAGCAGTTTTAGTTATTTTGATCGCTCTTTTGAGTGTCGTCAGTGTGTTTTCTCAGACAGGAAACGCAGTTCTCGTAAAAAAGCGAACAGCGAAAGTTGTTGAATCGCTGGGAACGGCGATTGCAAATTATCATCTCGAAAAAAGGGAAAAATCTTTTTGGCAAAAAGTTTCTGGTATTCCTGGAATTGATGAAGTTCAGATTACTTATTCTCAAATTGAGAAGAAGAATAATTCTTTTTATTGTACGTTTTATTTTCAAAATCAGAATGTGATGAGCGTTGGGTTTTATAAGAAAGATGGAAAAATACTTTATTTACACTCATCCGAACTGGTTTTGCTAAGAAATTATTTTTGTACGGAAAAAGATTTGTACAAAATCCTTTCGGCGATCCGAATCCCCAAACCTGATTGGAGTAACAAAAAATTGGAGTAAAATCATTTAATATCACTCCGAAGAAAGCTCCCCTTGGCAGATCCTGTCTGTGGGAGTTTTTTCTTGATATTTTTCTGAAAAAGGGTCAGGCATATCTTTGATGAAGAAATTTTTCGTGTTGATTTTTCTTTTTCTTGCAGGAAATGTTTTTGCTGTTCGTGATATTGTGATTTCTGAAATCGCTTGGATGGGCACCGATTTTTCGGCGAATGACGAATGGATTGAACTCCAAAACGCAACTTCAAATTTTGTAGATTTGACCGGATGGACGCTGATTTCTGCGGACGGATCGCCGTCGATTTTGCTCGCGGGACAAATTGCTGCGAACGGATTTTTTCTCCTCGAGCGCACCGACGACACGACCACCTCGGTTGCTGCCGACCAAATTTACACCGGCGGACTTGCAAACATCGGCGAGGAACTTATTTTGAAAAATACTTCCGGCACCGAAATTGATCGCACGCCAGCGGGCGTGTGGGCTGCGGGCGAAAGTTCTGTTCCAAAAAAAACGATGGAACGCGCGGATTTTTCTGCGGACGGAACTCTTTTTGAAAGTTGGCAAACATTTCTCCAAAACTCCGGAACGGCGATCGATGCTGGCGGCGCGCAAATCCTCGGGACGCCGCGCGCCCCAAATTCAGTTTTTTCTCCGCCACCGCCGAGTCTCGCGTTTGTCTCCGCGCTGGCGAGTGCGCAGATTTCCGAAATTTGTCCGGTCGCGATTGGCGGCGAATCTGAGTGGTTCGAATTTTCGATCACCGCGGACGGCGCGGTGGATTTGACGGATTTTCAAATTTCAAACGGTGGTGCGCCGAAAAATTTTTCCACTGGAATTTTGACGCTCGGATCGGGCGGAACGCCGATTTCCGATTCTGCGCGCGCGGACGCCGACGGGATCGTGCGCCCGATTTTGCAAAATTTCGCTACCTCCGAAATGGTCTCGCTCCCGGCGGGAAATTTAATTTTTCTCCCCGCGGTGGCGGGCGAGCCGATGTTTTTTTCGTTTTCTCCGTCGATTGTTTCGCTTTCGGACGGTGGCGGAAATTTGGGAATTTTTGACAGTTCCGGAAATTTGCTCGACCAGATTCCGTTTCCCGCGACAAAATCCGGCACGGCGGACGGGATCGCGTACTCGGAGATTTGGAATCGGCACGTTTTAAAATCTGACACGCTCTGGCCGCAGGTTTCCTCCGAAAATTTTCCGACGCACACGCGCGGATTTTCGAATTCGGTCGCACCGACTTTTCCCGACGACATCGAATTTGTGATTTCAGAATTTTCTCCCGATCGCGGCGATCCGCAGCCGGAAACCGATTTTGTCGAATTGATCGTTCGTTCGAGTTTTGAAAATCCGGCGAATCTCAAAAGTTTCGAACTCAAACACAACGGGACGCGGCTCGTTTTTTTTCCGAATAATTTTTTCGTCTCGTCGGGCGACCGGATCGTCGTCGAACTTTCTGGTGCGGAAACTTTTTCCCACGAAAATGGAGTGCACACCGTCGGCTCGCTCGTCGAAAATTTGTCGTCCGGATCGGGAACGCTGGAGGCGATTCTTTTTTCTGGCACGAGTTGGGAAATTTTTCCAGAATCTGGTGCGGATCCGATCGCGGATTTTGTCTGCTGGAAAAATGAAACTTTGAGTCAAATTGAGTCCGAGCGCGTCGCGAAAAATTTTCCCCAAAACTGGAACGACGACTGTCTCGAAATTTCCAATTTGATCGCGAACGAGTCGCGCGCGCGGCACGAATTTTCGATCGATTCTGGCACGGTCGCGGATTTTTTTCGGCATTTTCTCGGGTCGCCGGGCGCGGGAAATTTTGATCCAAATCCGGCAAATTCTCCGCCGATTCCGAACATCAAAGTTCAGGGTACCGCGCGGCTGCACGAAACATCGTTGAATTTTACCGGGTTCGATTCGGCCGATCCGATCGGCACGACCAGCGATCCGGACGGTGCGGCAGATTTGAAAAATTTTCAGTGGACGATCGACGGCAAAAATTGCGGCGATTTTTCCACGGATTTTTGGGAGTGGCGAAAAGTTCGCACGGGTGAAAAAACCTGCGCGGAAGAAAGTTCGAATCCAAATCCCGACCGCGTTTATTTTAATTTTGACGCAAAAGAATTTTTCGAAATCACGCTCGCGGTTTCAGATTTTTCCGGTGCGAGCGCGTCGATTTCCGCGCAGATGAATCGGGATCCGTTCGGCGTGGGCGGTGCTCCGAACGTTTTTGATGCGTCGCTCAAAAAATGGATCGCGAAAGAATTTTCCAAAAAATCACAAAAAAATTCGGAAAAAAAATCGCCCAATCCCAACCACCCAAATTTTGCGGCGGACGAAACTTTTTTTTCTGATTTTCTCGCGGTCGTGGATTTGAAAAAATTGCAGCAGTCGATTTCCAAAAAAACTCCGCCGCACCAGCCGCGCGTTTTTTCCGCGGAAGTTTCCATCAAAAAAATTTCAGAACCCGAAATTTCGTTTTCCAAAAAAATTCCAAAAACGTCCGGACGACGAAAATTTTCTCCGGCGCAGCGACAACAAATTTCCAAAAATCTCGGGCTGGTTTTTACTCTGCCGGCGACAAATTTTTGATCGGAATCACGCGTCCGAACGGATCGCTCGGAAAATCCACGACGCGGATGTCCTGCACGATTGCGTCGTGATTTGTCGAAATATTTTGAAACACGTTTTCGAGCACGACGCGGTACGAATCGATTTTTCCCCACAAAATTTCGCGCGCCTCGGCCTCGATCGAAAATGCCAGTTCGTTTTTTTCCGCTTCAATTTTCTGCGCCAAAAATTCTTCGAGTCCGGTTGGATCCGATTTCGAAAGTGCGGTGACAAACTGCGACTCGGCCGCCTGCGCGACAGTTTTTTGTTGCGCGGCACGATTTGAAAATTCGGTTCCCTGCGCGACGAGCGATCGCTGCAGCGGCGCGGCGGATTCGAGCAGCCGATAAATTTCTCCGCTGAGTTTTTCCAATTTCATCGAACGGATCGCCGCTGAGTTTCCGTCGATTTGCTGCGCGAACGGAATTTCAAAAATCGATTCGGTTTTTTTTGTCCAATTTACGGCGTCGGCGAGCGTGCCGGAGATTTCTCGCAACCGATTTTTTTCCAACCAATAATTCCAGCTGGCGGTGGAGCTGACCAGATTTTTTTGTGGTGCGACTTGGATCGTGGCGATTGCAGGGACGACCAGCTTTTCGGGTGTTTCGACGGGGACGGATTTTTCCGGTTCGTTTTTTTGTTTTGCCGCAGATTCTGTGGCGACAGGTTTTTTGCTGGATTCGATTTTCAAAATATTCGAATGATCTCCGCCCCAAATCATCCAGGCGATTCCGCCGAGAATTCCCAGCACGACGGCGATTTTGAGCGTTCCCCAGAGGATGTGTTGCACCAACCAAAAAACGTCGCCGTCGGTTTCGATTTCAAGTTCGTCATTTTCCTCCGAAATTTCGAGCGGATTTGGCGTTTCGGCGAGCGGTTTTTTCACGGTTTCCGCCGGCGTTTTCTCCGGTGCGGAAGTTATCGCTTCGGAAATGGATTTTTCGGTCATCGAGGGATTTTACCACAATTTCTCAGAAACTTCAATTTTCCAAAAGTCGAACGGTTCGCACGGCAAAAAATGCCGCTGCGATCGCGTCTGTCGCGTCGTCGAGTTTCGGATTTCGATCGAGCCCAAAATTGAGTCGCGCCATTTTTTGCATTTCGGATTTGTTCGCCGATCCGTTTCCCGTGAAACTTTTTTTGATTTCGACGGGTTTTGGTTCGACAATTTGGCAGCCCGCTTTTTTCGCCAAAAAAATTAGAATTCCGCGCGCCTCGGCGACCTGGATTCCGGTGGTGATATTTTGCACAAAAAATAAATCCTCGATCGAAACGACGTCAGGATTTTCCGTTTTCAAAATTTCTTCAAAATCGCCTGCGAGTTCCACGAGTCGATCCGCCAGATTTTTTCCCGGTTCGGTGCTGATCACGCCGAATCGTCCGAGTTTTTCGTCGTCCAAAATTGCGAATCCGCACCGTCCGTACCCGGGATCAACGCCGAGGATTTTCATTTTGCGAAATTTTTTAGTTTTTCATAAAAATTTTCTCGCGAATCCATCAACAAAAAAACGAGTTCATTTTTTTCATCATTTTGCGTGTACGCGACGCGATACGAATTCCCGAGAAAATCAAATGCAACGCTGCGAATTTGATATTTTCGAAACGGATGTTCGAGCAATTTTCCTGCGGTCGGATCCGCGATAATTTCGTCGACTTTTTCCTGAAAAATTTTCCGGACTTTTTGATCCGAAAGTTTTTGCAAAAATTTTTGGCATTTTCGATGAAAAATCGTTTTCATTTTTTCGAAAAAATCTGATCATATTTCACAAAATTTTCTCCCGCTTCGTAATCGAGGAGCGAGTTGAGGACTTGGTTTTGAAACTCCACGTCGACCGGCTCGAGTTTGAAAATTGGTTTTGAGCGTTTTACGACAGTGATCGAAACGCCTTTTTCGACGAGTTTTTGATATTTTGGAAAATCCTGCCGGAAATTTTTGGAAGAAACGACAATCGTGTTCATTTTTTTGAAAGTTACACCGAGAGTCTATTTTAAAATATTCTAAAAGTCAAACTTCGGGAAATTGAAATTTCCAAATTTGTAAAAAAAGCCAACTCGCAAAAGTTAGCTTTTTTCTTTTATTTTTCCGCATCCCGAACTATTTTTTAAGCATTTTCTGAATTGTTTTGTGAATGTTACTTGTGAATTCTGGTTTCATTATAAAACAGGTTTTTTTGGACAATTCCCCATCAGGATGACTTGTTCCCAATAAAATAATTGGAAGATCGGGATGTTTTTCCCGAACTTTTTTTGCAAAAAATATTCCAAATTCCAAGCCATTATTTGATTCGCGGGTGTCGTTCGGCGTCATATTCTCTGTTGGCATTGCGTTGTTACAGAGAACTGCATCAAATGAGCCGAAATCTTGCGTGAGTGCTTCAACGACCTTATTCACAAAAAGGACTTCATAGCCGTATGTGTCTTTAAAATCATTTCCTAGCTCGGTAGTTCCTCCAGTGGAACGAAAAACCATCAAAAGTTTTGTTTTTTCATTTTTCATAACATTTTCGTTTTAATTAATAATTTTAGACCTGGATTTCAGTTTTTCGTGAAACCGAAATCGCGGCCTAAAATTATCTTTGGGAGCGAAAAGTAAAAGAGCAGTGTTGCAAATCGTGAAAAATTTCCGTTGAGCAAACGATGTTTTTTTACAAAGTTTTTACGGGAAAGTCAAATTCTTGAAAAAAGAGATTTCGATTTTTATAGGTTTTTTCCAAACTTTTTCTCGCAATCAAATGAGATCCCTCGTTTTATTCGGGATGAAATTCCACCAGCCGCTCATCCTTTGCGGGGTGTCATTTCACCGTCACCGATTTCGCAAGATTTCTCGGCATGTCGGGATCGAGTCCTTTCAAAATCGCGAGATGGTACGCCAACAGTTGCACTGGGATGATCGATGCGATCGCCTGCGCGCCGTTGCAGTCGGGGACGCGGAGCCATTCGTCAAAAACATCCGCGCGCGTCGGTGCAATTCCGATGATTCGTGCGCCGCGCGCTTTGAGTTCCATCGCATTCGAAATTGTTTCCGAATCGTCGCCCAGCACGAGACACGGGACGCGTTTTTCGATCAGCGCGATCGGGCCGTGTTTCAATTCTCCCGCAGCAAATCCCTGTGCGTGAATGTACGAAACTTCCTGGATTTTTATCGCGGATTCGAGCGCCATCGGGTACAGCGCGCCGCGACCGATGATGAACATATTTCGGCGGTCGACAATTTTTTCTGCAATCGCTTCGACGTATTCCGCGTACCGCGGATTCAAAAGATCGTTGATCGAGCTGGCGGTGGATCGCAAAATTTCTCGTCCGCGATTGATCGATCCGGGACGAATATTTTCTGCGTCGGCGTACGCGAGCAAAAAACACAACGCCATTTGCGCGGTGGCGGCTTTTGTCGAGGCGACAGCTTTTTCCACGCCGGCCTGGATCGGCAAATGAACGTCCGCGATCCGTGCGACCGACGAAGTTTCGACGTTTGTGATTGCTAAAATTTTCGCGCCCACTTTTTTTCCGCGTTCCAAAATTTCCAAAACATCGGCGGTTTCTCCGGACTGGCTGATCGCGATCAGCGCGGTTTCTTCGTTCACAAATTTTTCAAAACTCGGCATCTCGCCTGCCGGCACAACGTTGATTTTTCGTCCGGAAATTTCTGCGAAAAAATATTCTGCGGCGGAAGTAACTTTGTGCGCCGTTCCGCACGCGATGAAGTACGCGCCGTTCGATTCTTGCAGGAGTTTGACTGCTTTTTTCAACAGTTCGTCGTCGTGATTTATCGCCCGCGCGATCGTGTCTTTTTGGTCAAAAATTTCTTTGATCATAAAATGTTCGAACTCGCCTTTTTCCGCTTCTTCGATTTTCCAATTGACGGTGATGTCGCGTTTTGTGATCGGATCGCCGGTTTTCAAATTTGAAAAAATAGCGGTCCCGCCAGAAATGTACACCATCTCGTTGTCGTCGAGATAATTGACAGTGTTGGTGTACTCCAAAAACGCCGGAATATCCGACGCGATGAATGTTTCCGTTTTTCCCCGTCCCAAAATCAGCGGACTTCCGCGGCGTGCGGCAAATAATCCGGGAATTCCTTCGACCATTACGAGAATCGCAAATCGACCGACAATTTTTTTTGCGGCCTCGCGGATTGCTTCGTCTGGTTCGAGCCCTGTTTCCAAAAGTTCGTCGAGCAGCGCGGCGATGACTTCGGTGTCGGTTTCCGATTTGAATTTTTCAGCGCCGATTTCTTTTTTTACTTCGAGAAAATTTTCAAAAATCCCGTTGTGCACGAGCGTGATTTTCCCAAATTTGTGCGGATGTGCGTTTTCGTTCGTGACGCCGCCGTGCGTTGCCCAGCGCGTGTGCCCCATCGATTCCGTTGATTTGCCGAAATCCTTTTTCACGCCTGAAATTTTTCCGATTTGTTTTTCAATCGAAATTTTCCCCGCGTCGCGGATCGCGATTCCCCACGAGTCGTACCCGCGGTACTCGAGTTTTTTTAACCCTTTCAAAACGATGTTTCCGGCGGTTTCCCGCTCTCCCGAAATCGCAAAAATTCCACACATTTTCGAGTGGGATTGTGCGGAAATTTGCAGGGAAAGTCAAAAATTGTTGAAAAAGAAATGATGACTTTTTTCTCTAAAATTCTTGCAGTCCGTTTCGATGAGTTTTTTTGGTAGGCCAGGTGGGAGTTGAACCCACTACCAAGGCGTTATGAGCGCCCTGCTCTAACCGGTGAGCTACTGGCCTGTTTCAAAAAAATCATCCAGATTGTATCAGAGTTTTATTTGAAAAAAATAAAAAATCATGCCGGCAACTTCGCGCCAGAAAAAATAAGATTCTTTCAAATACCGTCCGCGCTGGTATTTTGCTGCGTGGAGTTGTGTGTCGAGATCGAGTCGCCACGCGAGAAGTTTGATTCGTGCGAGATGAAAATCATTTGAAATTAAAATGTACGATTTTTTTTGATCGAGATGCTTGAGTGTTGCCAGCGTATTTTCGCCTTTGAAATCTTGAGAAATTTTTTCTTCTTCCACTCCTGCGGCGAGCGCCATATTTTTCATCACATCCGGCTCGCGATCCGCACCCGAAAAGATGAGACAGTCGGTCGCGCCTTCAAAAAACAAATCAATTCCGGATTGTGTTCGATCTGCGAGCGCGTGACTCGGTCTCAACCCGGGCCACACTGCTGCGCCAAAAACGACAGCACAATCGGCTTCTTGCGTTGCAGCGTGATTGTAATTTTCTCGGACAAAAATTGCAGCGCCACCGATTGCCAAAATCGAGGCGATGATCGCGACGAGAAGTGATTTTTGAATGAATTTCATTTTTTTCTCGGCACAAATCGCCGAGTTTTTGCGGGCGCATCTTTGATCAGTTTTTCACATTCTTTGAGTGTGAGTTTTTTTGGATCTTTGTCTTTCGGAATTTTTGCGTTCTTTTTTCCGTCCGTGATGTACGCACCGTACCGACCGTTGAGAACCTGGATGTCAGGTTTTTCAAATGTTTGAATATATTTTTCCGCCTCAGATTTTTTCTTCGCTTCCCACATTTCGAGCGCGTCTTTTTCCGTGATCGAGAGTGGATCGTGCGGTTTGATCGAAATAAACAATTTCCCAATTTTTATGTACGGACCAAATCGTCCAAAGTTGGCAGTGATTTCTTCGCCCTCGGGCGTTTTTCCCACGACGCGCGGGAGATCAAACATTTTCAACGATTGTTCAAACGTGATCGTTTTCAAACTTGCTCCGGCGGGCAGCGACGCAAATCGTGGTTTTTCCTCGGATTCGGTTTCTCCCAGCTGCAGCATTGGACCAAATCGTCCCATTTTTGCGAAAATTGGTTTTTTGGTTTTTGGATCGATTCCGAGTTCGCGGACAGCGGAGGCTTCCGCTTTTGAGATTCCGCCAGCCGCTTCAATTGTTTTGTGAAACGGTTTGTAAAACGTTCCGATCATTTTTTGCCATTCTTTTTTCCCCTGCGCAATTTGGTCAAAATCCGCTTCCACGTCGCGCGTAAATCCGTAGTCGACGACATTTGGGAAATATTTCACCAAAAAATCGGTGACGATTTCGCCCAGATCTGTCGGAAATAATTTGCCGCGTTCGGCTCCGGTTCGCTCGATTTTTTTGCCTTCGGTGATTTTTTGTTTCTGCAGTGTCAGCATTGCGAGCTCGCGATCTTTTCCGTCGTCGTCGCGTTTTTCCACATATTTTCGAGCCATGATCGTGCTGATCGTGGGCGCGTACGTTGACGGTCGCCCGATTCCTTCTTCTTCCATTTTTTTCACCAAACTCGCCTCGGTGTATCGTGGTCGTGCTCGGTTGTACGATTCTGTCGCGGTCATTATTTCCATCAAAAGTTGTTCGCCCGTTTCCAGCGGCGGCAACATTTTGTTTCCGTTTCCGCTCCCGTTTTCGTCGTCTGTTCCCTCGAGGTACACTTCCAAAAATCCTGGGAATTTGATGACTTCGCCCTCGGCGATAAGTTTTTCGTCCGTCGTGGAAATGCCCACGGTGGCGACCGTTTTTTCAATCTGTGCTTCGGCCATTTGACTGGCGATTGTGCGTTTCCAGATCAAATCGTACAGTTTTTTTTCTTTCGTTTCTCCGCCGGCGGCGCGTTCGTTGAAATGTGTCGGTCGGATCGCTTCGTGCGCTTCCTGCGCGTCCGCGTTTTTGGTTTTGTATTTTCGAACTTTCACAAATTCTTTTCCGAAATCTTTTTCAATTTCCTCGGCGGCTGCGGCGAGTGCGGTGTCGGACAAATTTACCGAATCGGTACGCATGTACGTAATTTTTCCCGCTTCGTACAATCGCTGTGCGAGCATCATCGTTTGTTTCACGCCGTACCCCATTTTTCGACTGGCTTCCTGCTGGAGTGTCGAAGTCGTGAACGGTGCGGCGGGAGATTTTTTTGCTGGTTTTGTTTCCAGTTTTTCCACAAAATATTTTGCGTCGATGCATTTTTCCAAAAACGCGCGAGCGGTTTTTTCATCCGGAAAATTTTTCGGAAGTTTTGCCACGAGTTTTTTTCCTTTTCCCAGATCAAATTCTGCCACCAATTTAAATGTTGAAACCGCATCAAATGCGTCAATTTCGCGTTCGCGCTCCACGATGATTCGTACGGCGACCGATTGCACGCGTCCGGCAGAAAGTCCGGTTTGGACTTTTCTCCACAAAACTGGCGAGAGTTCGTACCCGACGAGTCGGTCAAGAATTCGGCGCGCCTGCTGCGCGTCCACGAGCGGCTGATTGACCACGCGGGGCGTTTTGACGGCGGCGGCAAGTGCGGGTTTTGTGATTTCGTGAAAAACAATTCGTTTCGTTTTTTTGGGATCGAGTTTCAGCGCTGCGCACAAATGCCACGCGATTGCTTCTCCTTCGCGATCTTCATCTGCTGCGAGCCAGACTTCTGCGCCTTTTGCTGCTTTTCTCAGCTCCGCGACCACTTTCTTTTTTTCGTCTGAAATTTCGTACGTCGGTTCAAAAGTTCCGCCTTCGATGTCCAATCCCATTTTTTTCGAAGGGAGATCTCGGATGTGTCCGAAGCTTGATTTCACGGTAAAATCTTTTCCGAGAAATTTTTCAATGGTTTTGGCTTTTGCGGGGGACTCGACAATCACAAGGTTTTTTGACATTTTTTCAAAAACTAAAAAATATTTTCGCGCGGGACAGAGCGTTCAAAATCTGGATACGATGTTTTGTTTATCCACGCTTAAAATTCAAAATTCGTTCGGGAACAGGGTAGCGCGAAAATAAAAAAATAAAAAATAAAAAAATAAAAACACTCTTTTTTTCGCTCCAATCCCGGGAGAATTGACAAAAAATCATTTTTTGTGCGGTTGCCAATTTTTTGAAAATTCGTACGCTGATCGCGTGAAAATTCTCGCGTTTGAAACCAGTTGTGACGACACGGCGGTGGCCGTCGTCGAAAACGGAACGAAAGTTCTCGCGTCCGCGCGAACGGGGCAGCCCGAACATTCTGCGTACGGCGGAGTGGTGCCAGAAATCGCAGCGCGGTTGCACGCGGAACACTGGATTCCGACACTCAAAAAATGTCTCGCGGATTCTGGTTTCAAAATTTCTGAAATCGACGCCGTCGCCGTGACAAACGGTCCGGGACTCCAAACTTCGTTGCTGACCGGGACGACCGCGGCGAGTTTTCTCGCGCAGTTTTTCAACAAAAAAATAATTCCCGTGCAGCACATTCGCGGGCACATCAACTCGATTTTTCTCGAGCGCGACATTTCAAAAATAAAATTCCCGGTTTTGGTTTTGACTGTTTCTGGCGGGCACACCGAACTTTTTTCCCAAAAATCTCCCACGGAAATTTCGCCACTCGGATCAACGCTCGACGATGCCGCGGGGGAGGCGTTTGACAAATGCGCAAAAATGCTCGGACTCGGGTACCCGGGTGGGCCGATTGTTTCTGATTTTGCAAAAAATGGGAATCGCGAGGCGTTCAAATTTCCGCGTCCGCTGCTCGAAAAAAATTCGCTCGATTTTTCGTTTTCCGGGATTAAGGCGGCGATTTATCGTGAAGTCAAATCCCCCCAGCCCCCCTTTAAAAAGGGGGAGAATTTTTCAGAAGAATTTATTTCAAATGTGTGCGCGAGTTTTGAGGCGGCGGTGACGGACGTTTTTCTCAAAAAAATCGCGCGCTCTCTCGATCAATTTCCTGAAATTTGTGCGCTGCATTTCACCGGCGGTGTTTCGGCGAACGAATTTCTCCGGGAAAATTTGCAGCAATTTTGTAAAAAAAATCAGCTTGAATTTCGCGTTCCAAAAAAATTTGAGTACTGCACCGACAACGCCGCGATGATTGCGGGCGAGGCATTTTGGCAGTTTCAAAAAAATTCAAATGTCGCCGTGCGTGATTTCGTCGACGCGCAGCCGCGGATGGAGATTTGACAAAAAAGAAAAAACAATGTAAGAATGTGTGTGTTCTTGTTTTGAATTTTAATAAATTTAAGCAAGACGTGCTCTTTGAGAAATTATAGGCGCTCGATTTGGATTCTCGTTGTGGTCGTGATGATGCGGCTAGAATGAGAATTCAAATTAATCTAAAAATAATTATGGAATTTACAGAAAAGTACGCCATTTTGGCGGGAGCGGAGAATGTTGATGGGATTATGAAATTTCTTCAAGAACATTCGGATGTAGGATATGAGGTTTTTTCTCAAGGAGATAAAATTGAGACACTGGAGACCGTAATCCCGCTTATTAAAAAGTGGTCGGTTGTTTCAATCGAAGTGAAAATGTTCTCAGCAGGCAGAGTTCGGATAGTTGTGGGGTCAGTAACGGAAAAAGAAGATGTACCTGCTTTTACAATCGAACAGATTGTTTCGTTTGTATTTCAAATGTATCAACGATTTGGTTTTATTTGGGCGTTGTCTCATACGACAGCTGGGCCGGATGAAGCGCCTAAAAAATCTTAAAGAGAAATGAGGATGTTTGAAATCAAACATTCTCATTTTTTTATTTTTGAAATATAATTTACCGCACCTGCATCAAAAATTCCTGTCGGAGCGCGGGATTTTTTTTGTACTCGCCGAGCCAGCACGTGGTGATTGCCTCGGAATCTGTGCTTTCGACGCCGCGGGCGTGCATGCAGAGATGTTTCCCCGTCAGCAGAATTGCGACGCCTTTTGGTTTTAATTCTTCAAAAATTGTTTCGGCAACTTGCTGCGTGATGCGTTCTTGGTTTTGCAATCTCCTCGCAAAAACTTCGACGAGCCGCGGCAGCTTTGAAAGTCCGGTGATGTGTTTTCCCGGGAGGTACGCGATGTGCGCCATTCCAAAAAATGGAATCATGTGATGTTCGCACATCGAAAAATATTGAATATTTCGAACAAAAACGGGATCGGTCACGCCCTCGGAATCAAATTTTTTAATCACTTTTTTTGGATCGATTTTGTACCCAGAAAAAATCTCATCGTGCATTTTTACGATGCGATTTGGAGTTTCTGCGAGTCCTTCGCGATTTAAATCCTCGCCGATATTTTTCAAAATTTCTCGAATGGCATCATCAGTTTTCATGTTTTTTCAAAAGGTTGCGAAGTGGCCCGAGAGTAGGGATTTTGAAATTTTCGTCAACCAGTTCTGTGAGTGGTTGCAACACAAAATTTCGATTTTTAATTTCTGGATGCGGAATATTCAGATCCGGCGCGGAAAGAACCAGATCGTGAAAAATTAAAATGTCGAGATCGAGCTCGCGATCATCCCAGTGCGTGCGGCTAAAATCGCGTCCAGCACAGAATTCGCCGCGCTTCAAAATTCCCAGGAGTTCCCACGGACTCATCACGTCCGGAACAGAAATTTCCCAAACGGCGTTTTGAAATTCGTTCTTTGCCACGCCGCCGATCGCGGGATTTTTTAAAATATTTGACTTTCTTTTCACGAGAACTCGATTCGATTTCAAAAATTTCTCGGTGAAATCAAAGATTTTTTCTGCGTTTCCGATCGAGCTGCCGATTCCAAGGAATATCATTTTTATGCGGTTTTTTTAATTTTTTGCAATATTTTCGCACGATCATTTTTGTTGCGTTTTCGTGTTTTTCCAAAAACAAAAAAGTGGCGTGTTTGGATTCCGCAAAATCGCATCCGAAAAAATTGCCACGTCGCGCGCAGCGGACAAATTTTCCACCGATAAAAAACTCCAGATCCGTCGCAGGTGCAAAAAAATTGTGCCGTTTTTCTGTGTAAAAGTCCGCGTGCACTTTTTTTTGAGTACTCAAATGCAAATTTTGCGGAGAAAACTTGATCGTAAAAATTTTTCAAAATCGCAGGTTCTGCTCCGTTCCAGATCGGAAAAATAAAAATCAGTTCGTGCGCGGCAGCGACCTTTTCCTGCAGAACTTTTTTTACCGGCGGTTCTGGCATTTCGTTCGGCGATTCAAATTTCAAAAAATTCATCGCCCATTTTTCATCGTACAAATCGATAATTTCGGCATTTTTATTTTGTGCGGAAATTGTTGTCGCAATTTGGTGCGTGAAACTTTCTGAACTCGGATGCGCCGTGATGATCAGCGTTTTTTTCATTTTCAAAAAAAGAGAATCGTACTCGTGATTTTCAGGATTCAAACCGGAAAAGTCAAATTTACTTTTTTGTGAGTTCCACCAATAAAATCCCCGCGCACAGCAGTCCCATGCCGATCCACTGCGGCCACGATAATTTTTCGTGAAAATAAAATATTCCGATCAGTGGAACTGCGAGCATCGCGGTGCCGTACCAGACGGCGTTTCCGACACTGAAATTTTCATGCCGAAACATCTGGGTCAAAAACACGATCACCAGTGAAAAACACACAATTCCCAGCGCCAGAAAAATGTTTCCGTCGCCGTCGGCTGCTTTTTTGGCAAAACTGACTCCGATGAGATCAAACACGATCACGATTCCGAGCCAAAACCAAAACATTATTTCAAGAATTCATCAACCAATTTCGCCGCCTCGCCGGTGTACGTTTCTGGCGTGAGATTTTCCAATAATTTTTTTTCCGCCGGTGGAAGTTTTGTTCCCGCGACAAATTTTCGAATTTCGTCGAGCGACAATTTTTTTCCGCGACTAAAATTTTTCAACTGATCGTACGCGTCGGCGTGCCCGTTTTTCCGCAGCACGGTTTGCACCGCCTCGGTCAAAACTTCTGGCGCATTTTTCAAATCTTTTTTCAGCACGTCTTTTCGCAGTTCGAGTTTGCCGAGTCCTTTTTCCAAACTTTTGAGCGCGAGCAAAAAATGACCAAAAACCAGCCCAAAATTCCGCTGCAGCGTCGAGTCTGTGAGATCGCGTTGAAATCGCGAAATCGGGAGTTCGTCGGCGAGAGTGCGCGCAATTCCGCGGGCGAGTTTCAGGTTTCCCTCGGCGTTTTCAAAATCGATCGGGTTGACTTTGTGCGGCATGGTCGAGCTTCCGACTTCTCCGTCGACTTTTTTTTGTCCAAAATATCCGAGCGAAATGTAGCCCCAAATATCGCGAGAGAGATCGATGAAAATATTCGACAACTGCGAAAATTCGTTCAGCAGCGCGGCGGCCGCGTCGTGCGATTCGATTTGCGTTGTCATCCCGTTCCAGTCGAGCCCGAGCGATTTTTCCACAAATTCTTTCGAAAGTTTGCTCCAGTTTTTTTTGGGAAACGCGGCTGCGTGCGCGGCAAAATTTCCGGTCGCGCCGGCGAATTTTCCAAAAAATGGGACGCGTTTTGCACTCTGAATTACGCGATTTCCCCGCACCCAAAATACCGCAAACTCGTGTCCGACAGTTGTCGGCGTGGCAGTCTGGCCGTGCGTTCGCGCGAGCATCGGAACGGATTTCCAGGTTTTCGCGTTTTTTTTCAAAATTTTTGTCACCGCGTCGAGCGGCGCTGCGAGTGCGTTCACGCCATTTTTCAAAATTAATCCGTACGCGCAGGAATTTATGTCCTCCGACGTGCACGCGAAATGAATCCAGCTCCAGTGATTTTTTGGCACAAATTTCTGCAGAAAAATTTCCACAGCTTTGACGTCGTGGTTTGTTTTCGCTTCAATTTTTTTGATCGCGGCGTACTCTTTTTCTCCGAAATTTTTCAACACTTTTTCCAATTTTTTTTGCGCGGATTTTGAAAGTTCCGGTGAAATTTTTTTCTCCGACAAAAAAATCAACCACCGAATTTCCACGGCGGTGCGCGCGCGCATCAATCCGAATTCTGAAAAAATCGGCAGCAGTTCGGCAACTTTTGTTCGATACCGACCGTCGAGCGGGGAGATGGAGAGCGGCATTTTTTGAAAAATTAAGAAGTCGATTCCTCGTCTTCGAGAAATGGTTTTTCGGGTTTTCTTTTTTCCGTTTTTGGCGCTTCGCGAGAAACCTGATCCGCGTCAAAAATCTCGGAAATTTCTGCGTCGTCCAGCAACACTTTTACTTTTCGATTCAAAATATCAAGTCCCATCACGCGCCCCTCTTTTGCGCCGACAAAAACGTGCTGTCGCAGGTGCGGCAATCCGCGTCGCATTTCGCGGTACAGCGGAAGTTCGTACATCAGACAGCATTTCAGTTTTCCGCAGAGTCCGAATATTTTTTCGTTGTTTTTGAGCATCAAATTTTGATCGCGCGCTGAATCGAGCGGCACGGTTTCGAGCTCAACTTTGAAAGTCGAGCAGCAGGTCGGCTGGCCACAACTTCCAAATCCACCGACGATTTTCGCCCGATCGCGTGCGCCGACGCGCTGCAGGTGAATTCGTTTTTTAAATTTTCCCGCCATCAATTTCAGCAGATCTCGGAAATCTACTTTTTCGTCGGCGACGAAGAAAAATGAGAAAATTTTCCCGTTTGCATCGCAGCGACTCGCAAAAAAACTCATCGGCAATTTCAGTTCCCGGGCGCATTTTTTGGCTTCGACCACGCGCGATTTTTCGTCCGCGATCATTTCAAAAAATGGCTTGAGTTCGTCGGGCGTGAGTTTTTTCAAAAATTCGTACGTCTCGTCCACGCGCGCATCCGGAATTTCTCGAATCCGCGAAACGATTTTTCCGACAATCTTGTCGTTCCCGTTTTTGAGCAAAACGTGATCTTTGACTTCGAGTTCGACATCGTCTGGAGCCTGCAAAATCACCAGCTGGTGCCGCAACAGATCGACAACTTGTACAATTTTCATCGCTGGAATTGTGACAGAAAATCGGGTTTCGTCAATCGCGATCGGAGAGTTTCAGTGCGAGTCGTTCGAGACAAAATTTCGGATTCAAATTCATCCCGATCGCGGTGTGCGTTTCGAGCAGCGTGTTGAGATTTTTTTGCAGCGATTTTTTTCCGCGTGAAAAATGAATCGCGTCCTCCAAAAATTTCAGCAGTTCCGTGCGGTCAATTTTTTTCTCCGGGTTGTCACGGGATTTTTCGTCCAAATTTTTGATCAGTTGGAATTTTTCCAACAGATTTTTCCCGTTCAAAAAAGTTTCGATGTCCGGATTTTCCAAAATTTTTCGCTCCGGCTGCGGCAGCCGAACAGTTGTCACGCGCGAAAGAATCGTGTCGAGCATTTTGTGGTGGTTGCGCGTCGTAAAAATAAATTGCGCGCGCGCGGGCGGTTCTTCGATCAATTTTAGCATCGCGTGCGGCGCGAAAAAAGTGACGCGCTCGAGATTTTCAAAAATCACGATTCGGTGCGCGGATTCCGGTTTTCCGTGCGCCCAGCGGATCATTCCGAGGACATTTTCAAATTCGCCCTGCTCGTCTTTTTTCGTTCGATCTGAAAAATCAATTTTGAAACTTTTTCCCGAATCTCGAAAAACGATCGTGTCGGCGTGCACGCCCGCGGCGATTTTTTTCCGATCAAATTTTTGCAGCTGCGCGGCAATTTCAATCGCGAGATCGAGCGCACCGGCATTTCCGGACAGCAGCACCCGCTGCGGAAAAATATCCGCGTCGAGCCATTTTTGAATTTTCGCCAGAATCTGCATCGGCAGTCAGCGTACCAAAAAATTTGGAATCGGGAAGCTTGACTTTTTCCGTGAAATATTTTAAACTTGCGATGTTTTTAATTTCAAAAAATAAGATGGCAGAAAATTTAATGGTTTCCGGCGAGAAAAAAGATGTTCCAAAATTCTTGGGGCACTCGCTCATTTCTCTCGGTGAGGATAAAACAACAATTGAGAAGGTGCTTGCTTCAATTTTGGAAAAATTCCCGCAGGCAACGCTCCGATTTGGTGTGGATCAAGATTTAAAAAGTTTGAAAACACGGGCGTTCGAATTTTTGAAAAGAGAAGTGCAGGACAAAAAAAACTATGGAGAAAGCGTTTCCCCAGAAGAATTTCAAATTTCACTTCGTTTTTTTGATTCGCCGAAGGGTAAAGAAATCTTTTTGGGATTTGCGAACGATTATTTTAAACAAAAAAAAGAAACGAACGATAAAGTTGGAAAAGTTTTAGACGCGGAAGCTTTTTTGGAAAATCCAGATTTAGTGCGTCCCATAGAATAATTTCCTGATTGAATTTTCAAATAAAAACCCCAGCACGTCGCCGGGGTTTTTTGAATTGTTGCGAAAACCCGGGCTCTGAAAGTGGTTTAATCTCACGAGTCCGGGTTTTGGAAATGATTTATTTTTTCTTTTTTGCAAGTTTTCGTCGTCGCCATCGTTGGATTTGCCAGAGCGCAAAAACGACTGGAATCCAGATCGGTGCAAAAACCAGCACGCGAATCGCGCGGTCGAAAATATTTTGCAGCGAGTGAATCAGCGAGTTGACCGAACTTTTCCAGCTGTACGTGACGTTCCACTCGGGGCTCGAAAAATCGCCGATTTCTGGTTCGGGTTGCAGCGACAAATTCAGCGTCGAAAATGCCACGTTTGTGTCGTGCCGTTTGAGTTGGCGTTCGTAATTTTCAATCTGTTGCTGTACGGATGCGAGTTCTCGATCGATTTCGAGCACGTCGCCGAGATTTTCCGTTTTCGTTTTCATCAATTCCAAAAGTCGCGTTCGCCGCGTTTCCAGATTTTCTTTTCGACTTGCGATGTCGACGTACTGCGCGGTGACGTCCTGCACCGAAAAATTTTCATTTTTTTTCACGCCGAGTTCGACAAATTTTGCGATCGCCGCGTCGAGATTTTCGCTCGGAATTCGGATCGTAAAATTGTACGACAAAACTCCCGATCGGACTTCGTACGAATTCAAATTCGTCACAAATCCGTCAAAATTTTCGAGCAAATTTTTCACGGATTCCCGCGTGGTTTCCGTGTTTTCAACTTCGAGCGTGAGCGACGCATTTTTCACAATTTTTCGTTCTTCGGCTTCCGGTTCAAAATCGGCGAACGCCTGCGGCATAATTGAGTCAGAAATCATTTTCATCGCGCCGCCGGCCGCCATCATCATTCGTGGCGCAGATCCCATTTCGTTTTCGCTCCAGCTTTGATCAGAATTTTTGGAATACATTTTTCGGGACAAACCGGTCGAATCAAAACTCGGGAAAATCCAGCTCAGAATCGCGATTCCGACGAGAACGAGCAGCAGATTTTTTTGGCAAAAAATCCACGATTTGGTGAGAAAGTTTTTCATGTTTTGAAAATTAAAAAACAGAAATCGTCACTTTTGTTGTACGAAAATTTTCAAAACTCGCAACAAAAAAACGTGGTGTTGTCACTCCGGACTTGATCCGGAATCTAAAAGAATTTCAGAGAAAATAATTCACTGTCATTGCGAGCGGAGCGTGGCAATCTTATTTTACGACGGAGTGAGATTGCTTCGTCATTCGCAATGACAATTTTTATTTTTCCTCGCGGAGATTGATCCAGTGCGGTTTGTTCTCGGGCAGGTTTTCAAAATTTTTCGCCAATTCCACAAAATCGTTCGCGTGCGTTTCGCGCGATCCGAGTCCAAAAATTCCGTTTCGAATTTCCGCGTCGAGTCCGAGATTTCGAATTTCTGTTCCGAGTGGTGCCCACTCCGCGCCGCACGGAGAGCAGCGATCGAGCACGATTATTTTTTTTGCTGTTTTCAATTTCTCTCGCAGCTCGTCGCTCGGAAACGGGCGAAACATTTTTGGTCGGACGACGGCCGCATTTCCCAATTTTTCCACAGCGCGTTCGAGCGTCGCGCACACCGATCCGATCGCGACAAACGCGATTTCCGGATTTTCTGCTCCGATTTTTTCCACGAGTTCTCCCGATCCGCGTCCAAATTTTTTCGCAAATTCTCTCAAAACTTTTTCAGCCTGTCCGCGCATATTTTCCAATCCCGCCAGCTGCGCGCGTTTGTGTTCCATGTAAAAATCCGGTTTCGTAAAATTTCCGTACGCGGTTGGATTTTCGATGTCGAGCAGCGGATTTTTCAAAATTATTTCGCCGACAAATTTCTGAACTTCGTCGTCCGGTTCGAGTGAAATTTTCATCGCGGTGTGCGTCGTGTGAAAACAATCCATCGCCATCATCAGCGGTGTCCGGACATTTTCTGCCTCCGCGATCCGAAAACTACACACCAAAAAATCGTACGCTTCCTGCGCGTTTTTCGCGACGAGTTGTCCCCAGCCCGAGTCGCGCACGGCGTACAAATCGTCGTGTCCGCAGTGAATCGAGAGCGGCGCCGACAGCGCGCGATTTCCGTTGACGAGCACGATCGGCAGGCGCGTTCCGCTCGCGTTCCAGAGAACTTCTGCCATCAAAATTAATCCCTGGCTCGCGGTCGCCGTGACCGCGCGTGCGCCCGCGGCGGCAGCTCCGACGCAGATCGACAGTGCTGCGTGCTCGGATTCGGCGCAAACGTACTCGGTGTCGACGTCGCCGTCCGCGACGAATTTCGAAAATTTTTCTCCGATGTAGCTCGTCGGCGTGATCGGATAAAATCCAAAAACTTCCGGTTCGATTTGGCGCAGCGCCTCGGCTGCAGCGGCGTTTCCGTCGAGCGTTCGTGTTTCGTGATCAATTATTTTTTTTGTCATTTTTTTCAAAAATCAGATTTTTCTTCGTCTCGAAATCGCAGCGCGTGTTTCGCCGGATCTGGATTTTTGTTCGGCGGACAAATTTCCACGCACAATCCGCAGTCTTTGCAGTGATCGAGATCGACGCCGATCATGTTTCCTTTTTCATCCAAAAGAATCGAATCGTCCGGGCAAACTGCCCAGCAGAGTCCGCAGTTGATGCAGTTTTCTGGCACAAATTCTAGCGCGCGCGGAACCCAATTTCCGGTGTGATATTTTTCAGAATTTCCTGCGGATTTCACGACGCCGCCGCTGATTCCAAGTTCTTGCCAGCTCGCGGTGCTGGCCACCACGCGGAGATTTGGATTCGATTTTTTCGCGTTCATTTTTTTCAAAAAATTTTCAGCTCCGTTTTTCCGCGTTGAAATCCGACGAGATTTTTTTCCACGACCGATTTCGCAAAAACTTTTTCCAGATTTTTCTCCAAAAGTTTTTTTATTTTCTCCGCCGGCAACTCCAAAATTTCCGCCAACGCGCCGATCATCGCGACGTTCGGCAAATTTTTTCCGAGCGTTTCTCGTGCGATTTTTGTCGCGGGAACGTGCACAATTTTCCCACCAAATTTTTCTGCAAATTTTGACGGTTCCGCTTTCTCGGTGTTGATCACGAGCGTTCCGTCCGATTTCAAACCTTTCAAAATTTCCTCGTGCGAAAGTTCTGCGCCCACGAGCGACGGCTCGAGAAGTACGACGAGATCAATTTGTCTCGGCTGCGCAGGATCGAGCGGCGTTCCTTTTTTTTCTGAAAATCGATTAAAAACGATGACCGGCGCACCGCGTTTTTCTGCACCAAAATCGGGAAAACTTAAAATTTCCATCCCGAGCTCGCCGAGCGCTTCCCCCAAAAAATTGGCTGCGGTGACCGCGCCTTGTCCTGCACGAGAGTGCCAGCGGATTGAGAGGTTTTTGAACAGCATCACGTTGGATTGTCGCAAAATTTTGAAAAATCGCAAATTGAGCAGTTTTTGTATTCGTAGAAATTGACAAAAAAAGGAGAAATCGCGAGAATTCACACAGATGAAATATGTGAAGCTCATCGCGGACGCGTGGGAACTCACCGTTTCACACAAAAAATTGGTGTGGTTTGTTTTTGTCCCTGCGATTGCGGGGGTGCTTTTTTTCGTTGCGGAGATCGCGTGGCAGTACGGACTTTTGGCGGAAGAATTTGGGCGGCTCGAACACGGATTTACGTACGGGACGATCGGCGAAACGTTGCATAAATTTTCGCAGTGGGGGATACTCGGCTGGGCGATTTTTCTCGTTGTTTTTGTGGTTCTGATTCATTTGGTTTTGCCGGCGTGGATTCAGTCGACGCTGATTTTGTCGGTGCGCCAAAAATTTTCTGAACCGACCAAAAAACTTTCACTTCGCCAAAAAATTATCGAAGGATTTGAATATTTTTTCCGGTTGTTTGAATTTCACGCGGTGCTCGCGCCGTTTCAATTTATGACAATTCTTTTTTACGGAATTACTTTTTACCGATATTTTCACGGAGAAATTTACAGCCAGCTTCTTTTGCCGACGCTGATCGGTTTCATCATCATTTCGGCGTTTGTGGGACTTTTTTTCGTGTACGCTCCATTTTTTATGGTGTGTGAGCGAAACGGGTTTCGCGAAGCAATGAAAAAAAGTATCGGGCTGGGATTTCTGTTTTTCGGGCGGACGGCGATTTTATTTTTGCTGATGTTTCTCGTCAATATTCGCGTGATCATCAACGTTCTCGTCGTGCTCGGTGTTCCGCTTGGACTTTTGGTGATGGGATCGTATTTTGCGAGTTCAAATTGGTTTTGGGTGGCGATCATCGGTGGCGGATTGCTGGGATTGTCGCTTTTTGCGTTGGCGGCGTATTTGACGTCGTTGCTCGAAGTTTTTTCCATCGCATTTTGGGAGCGCGCGTTTTCGCATCTCCGGGCGGAACAAATGCAGCTCAAAACTTCGGAAAAAGAAGCCGTGGAAACGATTTCAGAAATTCCGGATGTTTCCGATTTTAAAAATGAAAATCAGCCAGAGCGGCTTGTCAAAGCTCCGGTGTTGCCGATGGATCATGAACTTCACTCAGAAATTTCCGAATGAAACACAAAAAAATTCTCGGCATCGTTCTCGTGATCGTGGTGATCGTGGCGGCGTTTTTTGCGCGAGAATTGTGGCTCGGTCGCACGCAGCTGACTCAGATTTTTTCCGAAAAAAATGTGATGCTCGTGCGCGCGCCGGAGGGAAAAATATTCTTTTTTGGAGAAGAATCTGTCGCCAAAAATGCGGCGTGGAATATTCGCCCGTTTTTGCTCGGCGAAAAGATGCAAAACATTTTTTCTTCGCCGGTCGGAGACGAAATCGTGAATCCAACTTTTACGGTGCAGCGGCTGTCGACGCGGTTTGTGCGCGGACTTTTTTCCAACGATCTCGGCGGACGACGCGCGGCGTTTTTCTTTTTTGACGAAAATTTTTCAGAAGACGAACTGGCGCAAATCAACATTCATCGCACGCGGTTGCAGTCGGACTGGTGGGTGATGCAAAAAAATGTTTTGCCGGATTTTCTTCCCGCACCACGGCGGGGAATTATATTTCTCGGCGAACGCGCGCCATCAGAAAAAACCACAAAATTTGCGACGGATCACGATTTGAGTTTGATCTCGGTGAGCGAGACCGGCGGGTTTTCGCTCGAATTTGAAAACGACGACTGGGCGGTCAAAACGCGAAAATAATTTTTATCGAGGATTCAAGATACGATCGATTGTCGCTCTCCGTCGTTTGATTTCGTCCTGACATTCCTTATTTTTTTTCTCAGTTTTCGGATTTTGAAAATTTTCGAGTTCTTCTGGCGTCGGAATACGATTGGATGATTTGAATTTTTTTTTGTGCATTTTTTAAAATAGTTAGATTTTCATTGAATATTTTTCCTGATTTTTTGAGAAAAGTCAAGCTGGCTTTTCATTTTTCCAAAAATCGGTACGCTCGGCCCCGTGAAAAAGCACAAAGTTTTTGGCATTCGACAAAAAATTAATTTACCCGAGTTGGTGGAGAAATTTTTGCGCGAACTTATTTCCAAAATCCCGGAAAACGCCGACGCGCTCGAAAAACAAAAACGCCAATTTTCCGCGCGCGAAAAATGCGATCCCATTTTGAATCGCGACCTGATCGTGCTCGCTGCGAATTTCCAAATTTCACTTCCAAAAAATCTTGCCGCTCTGCTCCAAAAACGTGCCGTGCGCACGATTTCTGGCGTGACGCCGATCGGGATTCTCACAAAACCGTGGCCGTGCCCGGGGCGCTGCGTGTACTGCCCGACCGAGGTGCGAATGCCAAAAAGTTATTTGAGTTCGCAGCCGGCTGCTGCTCGAGCCGTTCGTAATAATTTTCATCCGTTTCGCCAGGTTGAAAATCGCATCGTCGCGATCGAAGATTCTGGGCACCCGGTTTCCAAACTCGAAGTGATTGTGATGGGCGGCACGTGGAGTTTTTTGCCGAAAAAATATCAGTCGTGGTTCATCAAAAATATTTTTGATGCGGCGAACGGAAAAAAGAAAATTTCCAATTCTCATTTTGAAAACGATGAACAAGAAATCCCCCCGGGCCCCTTTTTAAAAAATGGGGAGCTGATTCCTGATTTTTTGGGAACAAATTTGCCGTACGATCCAGAACTAAAAAATCGTGCGCGCGAGCTTCGAAAAAAAGCAACTCCTGCGGAAAAAAAATTATGGGAACAGTTGCTCCGTGGGAGAAAATTCCAAAATTTACGTTTTTTGAGACAAAAACCGATCGACAATTTTATCGTGGATTTTTATTGTCCGGAATTGCTTTTGGTGTTGGAAATTGATGGAGATATTCATGATTTTCAAAAAAAATATGATCAAGAGCGGACAGAAAAATTATCAAAATATGGAATTGAAGTTGTTCGATATTCCAATGACCAAATACTCTCGAACATCAAAGAAGTCTCTTTTGATTTGGCGCGAATTGTCCAAAATCGAAAAAAACAAATGGAAAAAAGTCCCCATTTTAAGGGGGATTTAGGGGGTTTTACTGCTCGCACGCTTCAAGAGGCGCAAAAAATCAACGAAACCGCGGATCGCCGCGTGATCGGATTGACGCTCGAAACGCGTCCCGACTGGATCACCGAAAAAGAATTGATTCGGATGCGCGAGTTTGGCTGCACGCGGATCGAGATCGGCGTCCAGACGCTCGACGACGAAATTCAAAAACTCACGAAGCGCGGACACACTCGGGCGCACGTGGCGCGCGCGATGCAGCTGATGCGCGATTTTGGTTTCAAAATCTGCTGGCATCTCATGCCGGGATTGCCCGGATCGACGCCGGAGCGCGATTTGAAAATGATGCGCGAAGTCTGGGAAAATTCTGATTTTCGTCCCGATTTCGTAAAAATTTATCCGTGCCAGGTTTTGCCAAATTCCGAACTTGCTGACTGGTGGCGCGCGGGAAAATTTGAACCGTTGCGTGACAAAAAACTGGTCGAACTGCTTTTGAAATTCAAAAAATCTGTGCCGCCGTACACGCGAATTATGCGATTATTGCGTGATATTCCGGTGGGAGAAACTTTGGACGGCGTGAAGTTTTCAAACCTGCGTCAGATTTTGAAATCGCAGCCGAAAAAATTACGAGAACTTTTGGGTGACAAAAAATTCACCGAAATTTTCCCCGACGGACACGAGTGGCCGTGCCAGTGTGTGCGTTGCCGCGAGGTCGGGTTTTTGAATGAAAAATTAAAAATGAAGAATGAAGAATTAGATGTTCCAATTTTGGTTCGGAGAAATTATGAAGCATCGAACGGGACGGAAGTTTTTCTCTCATTTGAATCTCCGGACAAAAAAGTTTTGTACGCGTTGCTTCGGTTGCGAAAACCGTCGCCAGATTTTTCCCCGAAAAAATTCTCTTCCGTTCTTAAAAATGCTGCGCTCGTGCGGGAAGTGCATTCGTACGGAACGGAGGTTTCCATCGGAAATGACGCTGGAATTGGGCAGCATCGCGGACTCGGGAAAAAGCTTTTGACTGAAGCCGAGCGGATCGCGCGCGACGAATGGAATTTGAAAAAAATTACGGTGATCGCGGGCGTCGGGACTCGAGAATATTATCGAAAGCTTGGGTACGAGCTGCGGGCAACGTACATGACAAAAAAAATTTGACAGCACGTTTTCTCTGGAATATATTTCACTGCGATGAAACGCGCCACTTGGTTTATGCTGATTATTAAACACTTTCCCTGTCGGGCGAGGGCGTAGTTTTTTTATCCAAAATTAAAAACCACTCCTTCGTTTCTCTCGGAGGTTTTTTGCTCTTTTACATTTCAGAATCGAAATCCAGATTTTTTTCTCGACGTGAAAATGTCGCCTGCGGGCAGACTGATTCCGCGAGGGAAATGATGGATTTTGATGATCAGGTTTTCTCGGCAGGTGGGAGTATTTCACGTACAAAAATGTGGAAAATTCCCCGACTTGTCGGGAAAATAAATTTTTTGTTTAACACTAAAAAATATGTTTATGAGTAATGAAAATCGAACGGGGAACGAAAAAAACAATGAAGGTGGGATTTTACTTCAACCAGCGGTTGACGAAAAACAAATCGAAAACATCACAGTGGGAATGTCATTCGAGGAAAAACGAGTTGCACGACAAACTGCATTAAAAAAGAACGGGGCGCTTCGTCTTCCGAATGGGAAACTCGTTGAAGTTGTCACTTGTTCTTGTGGAAAAGTGAATCCACCTCTTGATGATTTGTATTATGATTTTGAAAACAGAGGATGTCACGATTGTGGTTTTTCGGTTCACAGTCCTGGTTGATCATCAAAAAACAAAAAGAACCGGGCCATTCTTCGGAATGGCCTTTATTTTTTCTCAACTTTTTTTTCTGGCGTTGTCGTTTTTTTCTCGTCTTTTTTTTGATCTTCTTTTTTATCATCCTTTTTTTTGCGTTTGTCGTCCTCCGGCCGCGTCCAGCGAGAGATTTTTTCTTCGACCAGCGAGCGTGGTTTTGCGTACCGCTGGCGTGAAAAGTTTCGAATTTTCTCAATCCGTACTTCTGGTGGTTCTTCGTCGTGGATTTCTGGTGGACGGAGCGTGTTTCCAGAAAACACCGGAGAAGTTAGTCCGTCGACCATAATTCGGTTGTACACCTGATATTTTGGAATGCTGGCGATGTTGATCGGTAGCACGCGTTCCTCGTCAAATTGTTCCGAGAAAATTTTTGCGTCGTCGATCCCGACTTGAAAACTCACGAGCGACCCAACATTTCCAAAAACCGCAGCGGCGACTTCCTCGCTCATCTGCGCGATGTACTGATTTGCCATCGTGAGATTGAGTTTGTATTTTCGCGCTTCGGACAGAATTGTCGAAAATGAGTCTGTCGCAAAATTTTGGAATTCGTCGACGTACAAATAAAAATCTTTTCGGTCTTTTTCCGGAATGTCCGCGCGGCTCATCGCATCGAGCTGAAATTTCGTAATCAGCAGCGACCCGAGCATCGATGAATTATCTTCTCCGAGTTTTCCTTTCGAAAGATTTGCGATTACGATTTTTCCGGTGTCCATCGCAAATCGAAGATCGAGCGTGGATTTCGGCTGCCCGACAATATTTCGAATCACCGGCGCGGAGAGAAATTGTCCGACTTTATTCTGGATCGGGCCGACGGCTTCGGCGAGTTTCTGTGGCGCGAGTGCGCTGAATTCCGTCTGCCAAAAACTTTTGATCATCGGATCTTGCACGTAGTGAAGGACTTTGTATCGGTAATCTTTATCGACGAGCATCCGTGTGATTCCGAGCATCGTGGTGTCTGGCGCTTCGACGAGCGCGAGGATTGTGTTTCTCAAAAAGTGCTCGAGTCTCGGTCCCCACGAATCAATGTTCAGTTTTTTAATCACGCCGATTAATCCGGACGCGACGAGCCCACGTTGTTCTGCGTTTTTTCCTTCCAAAAGATTGAACGCCACGGGAAATTCCCGATCCGCTGGATCAAATAAAATCACGTCGTTCGTCCGACTTTTTGGCACAAATCGCATCACCGCTTCCGCGAGATCTCCGTGCGGATCAATCACCGCGACGCCTTTTCCCGCCTGGATGTCGCTGAAAATCATATTTTCGAGCATCGTCGATTTTCCCATTCCGGTTTTTCCGATGATGTACACGTGGCGCCGTCGATCGTCCGGACGAATCCCGTACTTCGATTTCATATTTCGAAAATTTGTTTCTCCGATAATTGTCACATCTTTTTCCTCGTCATCGGGAAGATCGGTCGGCGGTTCGAGTTTTGGACAATCCACCCAGGTGATTTTCGGCGTGCTGACGGATTTCGTCGGAAGATGACACATCGTGGCGAGTTCTTCCTGCGACAAAATAAAAGGCGATGCAACTTCTCGTCCAACAAGATTTCGAAAAATAGAAGATTTTTCACTGCGAGCAGTTTTTCCCACAACAAATCGGTTGAGTTGTGGGAGATCAAATTGGTGAAAAGTTCCGGCGATTTCTCGAAGTTTTGCCTCGGCGTGCATTTCCTCGTCATCGCAGTGGATGTACAGTGCGCGGATATTTACCGCGAACGCGAGTCGCGAAATTTTATCAAACGCTGCGGAGTACACCGTTTCTCGATCGTGTCGCGCGGACGAGGTGCGTTCGTCGACTTCTCCACCAAAATCATCGATGTCGGGTTTTCCGCCTGCGGCGGCTTTGCCAGCCCAGCCAAACAAAAGATGAATCAATCGCCAGATCGGCACGCGCGCGAGTCGGACCCAGCGCCGTCGATCGAGTCGTGCCCATTCGTACAGGTTTTCCACCCAATTCCAGCGCCAAATTCCGCCACGATTAAAATGCTGCAGCGCGTTTTCGGCTGCTTCTTCCCAGCGATTTCCCACCGGCTGCATCACGATTTGGACGATCGCAGAATCAGTTTTTTTATTCAAATGTGAAATCGACGACGTGATCGCGCCGAGTGGATCTTCAAATTCTCGACTCGAAGAATCTTCAAATTGTGGATGCCGCTTGAACGGGTACACCGATGGATTGTACGGAGAAAGCTCCGTCGCCAGAATCTTTTTTCCGGTGATGAGTTTTTTCACAAAATAATTTGGAACGGTTTCAATTTCAACTTCGGGGTACTGCGCAAAAATCTGTGACGAAATCAGTGTTCGCAAATGACTCGGGCACACCACATAAAAATAAATTTTCCCGCCGATTTGTGCGATCTCAAAACTTACCGACTCGTCGCCGGATTGTTTCATTTCTTTTGACAGCAGTCCGTGCAGCGACGCGAGAATCTGCTCAAACGCCATCGGGCCGCGCTCGTTGAGTCGCGGAACAGAAAGACGGAGTACCGTTTTTTTGGTTTTTTTCATTCACAAAAAATCGCGCGAATTATAGCACACAGAGAAAAGAGACACAAAAAAGAATTGACTTTTGGGTGAAATGATTTATTTAGAAAGTGTGATCTTTTGAGTTTTTTTTAAACTGAAAAGTTCCTGATCTTTGACACTGTTGAATTTATTTTGAGATTATTTTGTTGGGTTCACGTGGTGAGTGCAACTGAGTTATTTTATTACAAACCTTAAATAAATTTCAAAAATGAAAATTAAAATTAGAGGAAAAGAGCAGGATGGATCTATGTTTGAAAAAAGCATAAAAATTCCTGATGGATGGAATGTGGGAGCAAATCCATATGAAAATCGTGAAAAAGCAGGTGGGAAAATTCATGAATCAACTTATTTTTTGGAAAATCCGAAAAACCGCGAGGAATCAATTATGCTTAAACTTACGATTGGTTTTGAAGTTGTTTCGTTTGCGTATCTCCTCATTCAGTGGGATTTGAATATGAAAAAACAGCATTATCAAGCTATTTTCATCAAAAAACAAGATTACGATGAGCATGTTGTAACCGCTTTTAGATCTGAAGAGTGGAATTTAAAAATTTTTGAAGGTGGAAAATTTTCATTAAAAGGGAAGGATTTTGTCGCTGGGCCACCGCCTGTAAAAAAGTAAAATTCAACAGTCAAAAAGAAAAGTCTTCGAAATTCGGAGGCTTTTTTTAAAAAACACGAGTGTTTGCTGCTGGTACTCCTGCCAAGAATCTCGCCACTTCGCCCGCTCGGGGCGGTCTCGATTGAGGCATTTGTTTCCTCGTTTCACTCGGTACAAATGTTCGAACTTTTGCGTTCGATTTTTGATGAAAAATCATCAACCACGTCCAAACATCACGAGGATGTTTGCTCGTGTTTGGCTGGTACAGGACCGTGGACGCAATTGGAACCGCAATCAGAGAACATCAAGGGTACATCCATTTCCCAGGAAATACTGCTTTACGCTAAAACAAAACAAAGGCAATAGTGTTTTGTGGATATAACGCTCTATTTGTGGTATAGTGTAAAGATTTTTTTGAAAAATTATCCCATGAATTCTCAGTCAGTAGAAATCGAGCATCTTATCAGGCAATCCTTATTGATTAGCCCAGAGCAAAAGGATAAATACTTGGCATTAATTCTTCGACTAACAGCCAATCAACAGAACCAACTCAAGGAAATTCTCAAGTTAGAAAAAGTGATGTTGACGGCGATGTTAAAAGAAGAGTTAGGTGATCCAGAGAAACAAAAAATGTATCAAGATTTTCAGAAATCTTTTTCTTATGGAGTGCGACAAGCATTTAAGGATAAAGAAGTTGGGGAGAAAAAAGACGTAGATGATGTACTCCTTTCTCTTGAAAAAGAATTTGAATCACTTTGAAAATGTCAGAACAATTACAACGGAATATAGATCAAGAGCAACAGAGAATAGATACTCTGGATAAGAGCGAAGATCAAAAATTTGATGTTGCTGATGCTACAAGTTCCGTTTTTCAAGGAGTGGATAATTTCCAGAAAAAGTTAGCTCAAATGAATGTGCCAGCAGAAAAGCAGGCTGAGTATTTACAGAAAATTTCCCAAAATCTAGAAAATATAACAGGAAAAGAGGAACTGAAAGCAGTTATAGGTGTTTTAGATGCTCAACTTAAGAATTTCGAGGCAAGCTTTGGCCAAAATGAGGAATTTAAGAAATTTGTAGGTCCGTATTTAGAAAAAAGAAGTCAGGGCGTAAGGGGTGGGTGTAATTTAAATGATATTGAGGACGTGGTGTCCGAGCAGAGTTTAAACAGTTATGCGTATGCTCCATTCTTGTTGCATATGTTGAAAGATTTTGATGATTTTGAGTGGGATAATTCAGTTGATAGGGAGGAAGTTTTGGCAAAAAAAGCGGTGCCTCTGGTTGCAGCAAATCTTAGAACGGTAAAAGAACAAATGTCGAAGTGTTCGGATATATCTTCACCTGAGTATCAGCAACTTTTGGCTGTTTACAAAGAGGATGCAAAAATTATGGCGGAGGTGATTGGGAATGTAGGCGGTGATTATGAAGCTCCTGAATTCCGTGATCCAACTTTGGCGGCGGAGTTTGCCGGGGAAGCGTTGTCAGCGATGACAGTGGATGAGGGAATTGCTTGGACAAAGCAGACAATGGAGAGGATTGATGACAATGATTGGCAAAGTAAGGGATTAAAAGCTGCTTATGGAAATTTGGCGACTACTTGTAGAAATATACTTCAGTCAAAATTGAGGGAGGAACGAGGAACAATTGCCAAGGGAGATGCAGCGGCGGTTAAGGAAAACACGTTGAAGGTTATTGATATGGCAAAGCTTTTTACAGATAGGGGGGAAGATATTGATTCCGATTTATGTGCACCTGATTGGGCTGCAGAAATGTTGCGTGATGTTTTAGGGTTTGAGGATTTCATGGTGAATTATCTTGAGAAACAGATAACAGAGCCAGAGAGTGAAATTAATCAAAAATTGAAGAAAAAACAGGAGGATGTTCGTGATGCCGTTTCGGATAATGCGGACGAACTTCCAGCGGGAATGACGGTGGAGGGGGTAAATGATTTTTTAAATAAGTTGGATCAAAGAGGTGTCTCAAGTGTGCAGGATTATTCGACTCAGTATACACAACTGCGGATGCTAGAGGCGCAGATTGAAGGAGAGCAGATAAACCAGCAACAAATTGTCGCAGAAACTGGAACTCTTATGACAGAGGTGTCAGAGAAATATTTGGATACTGGCGATTGGGGGGCAGATATCTCTAGTTTGTCAGAATATACAGGTATAAATTATTCTCAGGAACAACAAGACGCTTATGATTTGTTGAAAGATATTCAGGGGATGGGCTTGTGGGATTGGTCTGACAAGACTCATGCGAATATTGTAACGGGAACGAAGATTGCAGGAATGATTGTGGTCGGAATTGCGGTTGGAATTGCGACTGGGGGTACCGGATTTGCGGCAATGGCGGCAAGTTATGGTGCAACAGTTGGGTTGTCCGTTGCCGCATCAACGGTTATCGCTACAGGGTTAGTAGGAGGTGTTGCAATGACCGCAACCAATGCTCTTATGAACAAAAGAGGGTTTGATGATTGGGGAGAAGCGGCACAGGTTTACGGAACAGAATTTGCGGTAAATTCCCTAGGATTTGGAGTTGGGAAAGGATTGAGTATGTTGAGAATGGCAAAATATGGAGATGATGCCCTTGCTATCGGAAAACGTTTGACAGCGTTGGGAGTAGAAACAAGTGTGGATATGACGAGTGGGTTTGCGATAGATATTGCGGGAATGACAATCCAAGAAGGAATATCCTTTACTGAAAGTTTTGAGATGTTTAAGAGCAATCCAATGTCATGGGGATTGGGATTGGCGATGGCAGGATTTGGAATAGGTACGCAGGCTCGTTCAATGATGAAAGGGATGAAAAATATAGATTTATCAAAGGTTTCTGACAATGATCTCCATGGGATAAATCAGTCGATGAATAAGATGAAAAATTATAGTTCTCTACTGGAGGCCGATTTGGACGGAACTGGAATGACATTACAATATGTTTTTAAATCAAGGGATTTGGATGACATAATCCCTTTCCTTCCAGCACACAAACAAGCAAGCTTCCGGAAGAATTTTGAGAATTATGTAGAAGGACAAAAGGGTCTATTAGAAATTTCTAAGCTACAAGGGGAAGGGAATAGTAAACTTGATTTAAATGAGGTCGAAAAACAAGCCTATTACAGTAGAGTACAAAATCTTATAGATAATAATCTACAATTATTAGAAAATAATAGTTTAAAAAATGAATTATATATTCCTTTTGATGAGTTTAAGGGATATGCAAGGAATGCTCATTGGGATTATGAAAACAAAATTGAAATTGTAGATACAAAAAAAGTTGTGGGGTCAGTTGCTCCTATAAAAGATTGGTCAGTTGAATATGATTCTAGACAAGGTAGGCATGTAAGTGTTGCCAATGATATATTGACAGGGAGTAATAAATCACTTGATCATGTTTTTCATTTAGAAAGAACCAAAGATGCTATTAAATTAATAAAAATAGAAGGTCCAAGTGGTCCAGTATATTTTAATAGAGATGGAACGCATAGAACTGGGGGGGTAAAACTTTCAAAGTTATCCGAATTTCCCGCACTAGTAACAGAAACAGTAACCATGCCAAGCAAGGTTGTAACAACTGATTTGATTTTAAAAACTGAATGGGAAAGAAATATTGATAAAGGATTTATAAAAGGGCGAATTAACGAATCTATGAATGGAAATAAAAAAGAATTTTCTTTAGAAATAGAAGATCAAGTTTTGCCTTGGATGCATTTAAATAAGGCAGAAGTGCTTAAGATGAATGAAGCTTACGCAAAGGTTTATCCAGAAAAATTTAATGAATATATGAATGAGTTTGAAATATCTAATAATTATAAGACAGGGCTAGATGAATCTGGAGATGGAAGCATTGGGCAGCAGCCCAAAAAGGATTTACCTAAAAAACCAGAATTTAACATAGATAATCAAATACCAAAAGTTACTAAAACACCACGCGAAAAGATATATGATTTTTTAGCAAAAGATCCTAAGTTTGAAAATTTGCGTCAAGAGTCTAGAAATATGGCTAGTAGAAAAATTGAAAATATGAGTGCACAGGAGATACAGTCTTTTATTAAAAAGGCGGAGAACTACATCGCTCATAAACCGAAACTAAAGCCTACTTATGATGCACAAGGGAATCGAACTGTTGAAATTGAAAAATCCTTAAATGATATTTTTAAACTTTTAGAGCGCCAAAAAGTTTCTTGTGAAAATTACTTGCAAACGAAAAGGTATCTTTTTAATAATTTGAAAGAAGGAGATGTTATTTATAGTAAAAATGGGTCTAGATACAAGGTATTAGAAATGAAGGAGGGTGTAGTTTTATTAAAGGGAAAAGACAAGAATGTGAACATGTCATTAAATCAGAAAAATTTAGATAATATTGCGACGATAAAAACGAAAATTGAGCTGAGTAATATGTCATCTAAAACAGGAGAAAATGTAGTTACTTCTTTATGGGGGAACGGTATAAAATCGGAAGTTCTTCAAGGAAATACGGGGGATTGTTATTTGCTCTCAACGATTCAAACGTTAAAGCAGAATGAAGATTTATTTAAGCACATTGTTTCAGAGATGATTACGCCAGTTCAGAATGGTTGGAAAGTTAAATTCAAGGGTCATGTGGCCCGAAATAAAGAGGGGAAAGGAGTTATTTTACCAGGAAAAGAAGTTATGGTTACGCGTGCAGAACTCTATGAATGGAAAAAAAGCAATTCATCATTAGCTAGTTCAGCTGATGGGGATTTAATATTGGAAAAGGCATATGCCGATTATCATCACTCTATAAAGTATGGGGAAGGAGCAGGGAAGGCTCCGGTAAATGATAGCAATATGGCTTTTTCCTTTAAGAATTCATTGATGGTTTGTCAGGATTTCTTTGGTCCTAGGGCATTTACGGCTGAATTAGCAAAAACAACCGAAGATATAACCCGGGTTTTATTAAATTTTAAAAAAGGAGAACTCATTACAGCCAGTAGCGCTAGGGGTAATAAGGGTGAGGGCGGACGCTTAGATTCTCAGTTTTATTTTGTAAAAGATGTGAAGGGGAAGGAAGTGAAGATGTTTAAGCAACATGCATATGCAGTAGAGAATGTGGATCAAATAAGCAAGACGTTGACAATTTCCAACCCCCATAATACAAGAGGGGAAAAATATACGCTTTCTTTTGAGGTTTTTGCCGAGGCATGTCAGCGAGTAACTTATGCAAAATTAAATTAAAAACTCACCCCGAAAAATTAAAAGATTCCCTGTCGCAATCCGCATAAATAAGTCATTGAAGAATTGGTACTCCCGCCAAGAATCGAACTTGGATCGTGGCCTTAGAAGGGCCCTATTCTATCCGTTGAACTACAGGAGCGCGGGAGGGATTATATCATTTTTTCTCCAAAAAATCGAGCTAGATTCCGCACAAAAATGCTGTCAGGAAAATTCCAAAAGTAATCAGGGAGAGCCAAGCTTCTCGTTTTGAAATTTTCCAATCATTTATGACAAAAAATCCCACGATGATTATCGACAAAAAAAGCATCACCAAGCTCGAGCGAACGACTTCAATATTTACAGGGACCGTGCCCACGATCACGATCGGCGTCCCGAGACAGACCGCGATATCAAATGTGTTGGATCCAAAGATACTCGAGACAGCGCCCGATCCATTTCCTTTTTTGGCCGCAGAAACAGCAATGAAGGTGTCGGAGATCGATGTCCCAAACGCAAAGATAAGCGCCGAAACTACGGCGATTGAAATTCCAAAAATTGCGGCGAGCTCGAGCCCAGTTTCGATCATTCCCCACGAAAGTGCCGCGATCGCTGCGAGTCCGCCGACCGCGAAAAAAATGATTTTCCAGTTCGGCAGATGAAAATGTTCGACGTGTTCGTGCGCTGCGTGTTTTGATCGCCAAAAAAGAATGTACAAATACACGGCGTAAAATCCCAAAAATCCGAATCCTTCGACGCGCGTCATTTTTCCGTCCCAGACAAAAATTACCAGCAAAATTGCAGCGATGGCGTAAAAAATCATGTCGCGGATCACGCCTTTTTTGGCGATGGGAATCGGTTTTTTTGCGCGGATTCCGATCGCGCCCGTGATCACAAAAAGATTGAAAATCGCGCTCCAAACAATTGTCACGAGTCCGATTTCAAAAATCCCGAAAAAAATCGCGGAATTCATCGACGTGAAAAATTCTCCTGCGCTGCCGCCGATCGCCAGCAACGTTGCGCCCGCAACCGTGGCGGGAAGTTTTATTTTCGTCGAGAGCGATGTGAACGCGGTTTCTACAGAATCGCTCACAAATTTCAACGCCCAAAAAATTCCGATCAAAATTCCTACGAGCCAGACAATTTTTATTGTCCGCAGTTTTACAAAATTTCTCAAAAATTCAACCCGTGCTACACTTTTGACGATGAGTTTTTTCGAAATGCTCGGAATTGGAATTTTTTTTGCAGCAGCGGCGACATTTCTCGCGGTCAGATTTTTTCCCGCGTTCGGGCTGCTGGATTTTCCCGCGCGGTACAATTTAAATCGGCCGCGGCGGCCGTACCCGGGCGGACTCGCGCTCGCGATTTTGATCGTGATTTTTTTGATCGTGGACGGAAATTTCTGGCCGTTGGCGCTCGCGATTTTGACGCTCGGCGCGATCAGTTTCGTTGACGACCGAAAACCGCTCCCAGTTTGGATTCGCGGAATTTTTCACGCGGCGGCGGCGATGTTTGTTTTTTTTGCTGGCGTCCAAATTTCTCAAATCGGAAATCCGTTCGGTGGCGAAATATTTTTTCTCCCGATCGGCGTTTCTGCTGCGCTGACACTGATCTGGATCGTCGTGATCCAAAATTCACTCAACTGGTTTGACGGGCTGCGCGGACTTTCTGTCGGCGTGTCGGGAGTTGGATTTTTGGCGCTGGGAATTTTCGGACTAGTGCGCCCGGAAGTCGCGTGGGAACCCGCGTTGCCAGAATTTCTTCGCACGATGTTTTTTCTCGCGGGAATCTGTGCGGGAAGTTTCCTCTGGTTTTTTCGTGGGAAAATTTTGCTCGGCGACAGTGGATCTCAGGTATTGGGATTTTTATTGGCAGTGTTTTCGATTCTTGCGGGAACCAAAATCGCAACCACGTTGCTCGTGCTTGGACTCCCGATTCTTGATCTTGTTTTTGTCTCAGCTCGTCGTGTTTTTCTTGAGCATCGATCACCATTTTCTGGTGATCAGCGGCATCTGCATCACAATTTGGCAAAAAAAATGGGAGAAAAATCAGCCGTTCTTCTTTTGATCGGAATCTCTGCCGTGTTGGGGGCAATCGGTATTTTTTTTACGGGATTCTCAAAAATACTTGCCCTGGGAATCGCGGTCCTTCTCCTGATCGGGTTGAGTGTGTGGGCAGGAAAAAAGAGCCGACAGATAAAAGTGAAAAGTTAATAGTAACAGAACGTTTTTTAAAAAGATTCGTAGTGGAGTTTTTCAGGATCAAATTTCTTTTTGGGGACAGGATCTTCGGCTGCGATCCCGATGGGCACAAAAATATGTGGTACGATTTGCGCTGGTAGCGAAAACCAGTCACAAAAAAGTTTCGCTTGCTCATCGTCGATCCCGGTCCAGACGGCGCCGAGTTCGAGCGAATGTGCTGCGAGTAATAGGTTTTGTGTGGCGGCGGCGCAGTCTTGTGCCCCGAAGTTTTTGTAGCTTTTTTCTGTGTCTTCGCACACGAGAATCCCGACGGAGGCTTTTTCCGTCATCGATGCGTACAGTGCTGGATGTTCGGCGATTTTTTTCAAAACGTCTCGATCTTCCACCACGACGAATTCCCAAGGCTGGGCGTTCATCGCAGATGGCGCGGCCATCGCGGCGTGGAGGAGCTTTTCGATCACGGGATCAGAAACTTCTTCTCCAGAAAAATTTCGAATACTGGTGCGGGTTGCGATCGCAGTAATTGTGTCCATCAGAATGATTTTACCAATTGTTTCAAAATAAAAAATTGACTTTTGTTTCCAAAGATTTCAAAAAGAGTTTGTTCTTCGCGATTTCTTGCGTGTGCGGAATGTCGTGGAGCCGATTTGTTCTTTGAAATCCTGAAATACTCTCGATGACGAGGTTTCCCAAATTTTGAAAGTTTTGGAGATCTCGTTATTGAGAAAAATTTTAAATTAAAAATAGGAAATTATGAAAAAATTAGAAAAATTTAACACTTTTTCGGAATTTCAAAAATTCCAGGAAAAAAATTATCCGGAACTTTCCGATCTTGCCAAATTTTGTGTTTTTGGAGAATCAACCGAAAATACGTTTGTATTTTTGGAGGGCGAAAAAAAATTTACATTCCAAAAAATTGAAAAACTTTGGAGCATTTTGATTGGGGAGCAGTTGTGGCTGCTCGAAAAAAATGTCAAAATTTTTGCGTTTTCCGAAGACGACGAAATCTTGATTTGGTGGAACGAAACAAACGAAAAACAAATCGTTTTGGCTTCGTTGGAATCGCATCCGGCGGAAGATTTGTTGAAAATTCAGAACGCGGAAAAATTGAGAAATTCGTTGCCCTGGAATTTGATTTTCAAAAATGAACCGGATTTTCCAGAAAAAATTCAGTGGAAAGATGTTGCGGAAAATTTCAAATTTTTGGGCGAAAATGCGGGGGGATTTTTCCAGCGCGGATTCCAAAAAGAAAAAACGATTTTTGCCACGTTCAAAAAAGAGGGGTTTGAATTTTCGATCAAAATCAGCGAAAACGGCGAAAAAACACTTTTTGTTTTGATGAAATATTTTCCGCTGATCGACGTTGAAAACTTGGAGTTGCACCGCGAGCCGAATCCGGCGATTTGGATCACCGAAAATGGAATTGAAAAACCGATCGTTCTCAAAAATTTGGAAAAATTGATGGAAACAAAAATCGCTGCAATAATTGAAAATGTTGACGGAAAAATTGTCGAAGTTTCGGAATTTTGGGCGGAGGGGGAAAAGTAAATTTCAGGATTTTGGAACAAAAAAAAGCCCGGACAAATCGTTCGGGCTTTTTTCCATTTTCAAAAAAAATTTCACGCGCGGATTTCTTCGGCGAATTCCATGTTTTTTGTTTTGAAAGAAGTTGACTTTTTTGTCTAAAGGTTTGTTTTTTTGTTGACAAAAATAATACCGTATGGGATGGATGGTTGTGATTTTATTTTTTTGAAAAATGGCAGAAGCTAAAAAACAACTCGTATCGCCTGAAAGTACACTTTCTTTTCCGGAGATAACTCCTGACGAAGCCGCGCCCGTTTATGCGACGGCCGAGGAAGTCACCGTTTTTGTTGAGTCTGTGACTGCGGCGCATCCGGAATTGGGAGAAATTGCGTCGTGTTTGTCTGTGCCAAATAGGCTACAGAAACCAAGTGCGCTGGAATTTGAAATTGGAGGAAAGACTCTTTTTTTACAAAAAAGAAATTCTTCGGAGACTTGGAGTTGTATGTGGAACGGTATTTTGTATTTTTCAGATACCCCAGTGGATCGGTTTTTTGTTGAAGATGGAGAACCATGTGTGGAACGAAACGGGGAAACATGCAAGATCTCGGAGATGTCTCTTGACCCGGAGGTGGTGACGGTGATTGAAGAACCATTTGTTTCCGTTTTCCCGGACCAATTCATTCTTGAAAAAATGTTCGGTCCCGGAGAGGCAAATAGAGACACCAACCATAAAAGGACAACGACTGAGCTGCGACCGATCCCAGAGCTTTATGCCGTCATTCCAGCGGAGTCCACGATGTGGGAATTTTATCATTCTTATGCGGATCAGAACGATGGAACTGTTTTGGTGAGCTTCAAACTCCCAGAAGAATACGACAAAAAATACAGGGGACAACTCTTGTACGTTGGAGTTGATAAAAAAGATCAGAGTAAAGCTCGAGTATTTTTTATGGGTAAAACAGGTGATTGTTATGGCAAGGAAGCAGGGGGAAAAGTTGAGTTGGAAAAAGATAGTGCCCCAGTAACTGTCGATATGGATTCACAACATTTGATGGATATATTTGATCACAAAAAGTTGTTTGAGGATCAAATGAAACAGTCTTCACATCGCGTTTTTGGGATAGATCGGTCGTTGGGGATGTCGATCACGGCTGACCAGCTCGACTCGCTGATCTTACAAATAGAAACGGAGTTCCCACAACTTGTGGAATTGACAAAACACCTTTTGACGGATTCCAACGAAAAAACTTTTAAATTCTGGATTCCAGGTTCAAAAAAACCATTTGTTTTGCAAAAGTACAAAACCAAAAAAGACGATGGAAACGGCGAAGTAATAAAAGATGAAGTTCTTGCCGTGTGGGACAATGTCCCACGGGATATTGACTTTTAAAAAATATCAAAAATTTCTGTCGGAGATGGCTCTCCAGTGGTCGAGATTTCAGAAGAACCGGGCGGTGTGAGTTCATCCGTTCCGATGGGAAAACTTCCCATTCCTGAAGCGGTTTTGGGGGCAATCCAAAATTATCCAGAGAAAGTGTTTGAAGACTCAGGATCATTTGAAGAACGACGGATTGTTGCGACCGGAGTCGATGGATTTGAGAAAATGAAAATAGAGGAAGGAGAATCATTTCCGTTTTCATTTATTGGTGATGAATTGGAAAAATATTTCGTCGAATGTATCGAAGATAAAAAAAGTAGAGAGATCGTTGCCAAATTTGATCTGAATTTTCTTGCGGAAGAGGGAATTCCGAACACGGATTTTTTCGTTCGGGTGGACCAAAACACGGGAAAAGTGACAGGTTCCTTTTTGGGAGAGAGTTTGCCATTAGACGAACAGGAACGGCTTAATTCTATCAATATTTCTCAAGGAAAAATTGTCGTGAATACCTCAATCATAAAAAACGGGAAACCTCATGGGGGATTTAATCATATCTTTTCTCCAACGAAATCTATGGAGAAACTGGCGCTGAAAATTTGTAAACAATCTTTCGGAGAAAGTATGGAAGTAAGAGCCGTAGAAGCGGTGAGTGAAGAACAGCAGAAAACGAACATCCGGGTTGAAGAAATGATTATTGAGGCACTCAACGTGCAAAAAAAGAAGAAGTCTTCCACGTAAAACGCAGTACCTGCCTTTTTTCTCCCGAAAAATTTTCACGAGCGGATTTTTCCGCCCGATCGGAGCACATCAATCTTGTGCTCGACCATTTTCTGAATTTCGTCGCGCGCCGGACCGAGATATTTTCGCGGATCAAATTCTTTTGGATTTTCCATAAAAACTTTCCGAATCACCGCTGTCATCACGAGCCGAAGATCGGTGTCGATGTTGACTTTTGCCACACCAAAATCAACCGCAGCAGAGATCGTTTCTTCATCGACGCCCTTGGCGCCAGTGAGATCACCGCCAAACTGGTTTACGATTTCCACGTACTGCTGAGGCACGCTGGAGCTGCCGTGCATCACGAGTGGAGTGTTTGGGATGACCTGCGAAAGTTTTTCGACTCGCGGAACATCGACATTGCAGCCGCCACTAAACTTGTATGCGCCGTGGCTCGTCCCGATTGCGCAGGCGAGCGTGTCGATTCCTGTTTTTGCTACGAATTCCACCGCCTCCTCCGGATCGGTGAGCCGTGCGTCTTTTTCGTCCACGACGACGTGTTCTTCGATTCCGCCGAGCGTTCCGAGTTCGCCCTCGACGATTACATTTTTTGAATGCGCAAAATCGACGACTTCTTTTGTTTTTTCAATATTTTCAGCAAAAGGCAGTGCCGACGCATCGATCATCACTGAATTAAATCCCGCCTCGATTGCGCTGGCGCACGTTTCCAAACTGTCGCCGTGATCTTGGTGCACGATGATCGGAAGATTTGGGTACTGGCGTTCCATCGACCGAATGATGTCGATCAGCATTTCGGTGCGCGCGTATTTTCTCGCGCCGTTGGAAAGTTGTAAAATCAGCGGCGCATTTTTCGCGGCGTGCGCGGCCACGATTGCCTGAGTGATTTCCATGTTGTTGACGTTGAACGCGCCGATGGCGTAGTTTCCATTTTTTGCGTCCAGCATCAGGTCGAGCGGATTTTTGACGATCATTTTTTTGAAAAATTAAGAATCACCCAGATTTTACAAACCCGCACCACGAGCGTCAAAAGTTAATTTTTTTGTTCGATGCAAAAAACGCGCAGAAAAAAACACGAAAAAAAGTTTGACACAAATTTTTTCCCGAGTAAAAAACTGCCGTGCTCTGGAGATGCAGGAGGGATTTCGATCCCTCCCCCCAGAGGCCTTTTTTTATTTAATCGGGGACGTTTTGACGTTTTTTGTTTTTCCTGCTAAAAAGTGCGCCGTCCTCCGGGCGCTCGCGATTTTTTTACGAGCAGCGGCGGAGTGCTGTTTTAAATTTCGAATTCAAACCAAAATTTTAAAATATGAAAAAAAGTCTTTTTTTAAAAAGTATGTTTGTCGGAGCGCTGGTTTCGTTCGTTTGTGCGATTCCAGCTTTGTGCGCGTTTTCTGTGTTTGGAGACACTGTGTTGCATTTTGCGTGGGGAGTTTGGAGTGTTTTATTTTTCTCGATTTTGATTTTCGGAAAAATTGCATTTTCTGAATTTGACGCGCGACTGCGTGCGGCGATTGTTTCTTCGCCTGAAAAAATTACGACGTGCGTGCGCCTCCTTTTTTGGGCGCGCTCGATTCAAACGAAAAATACGTTTTGGTTTTAAATTTTGAAATCGGAATTTATTTTTCAAAATCCCGGGCATTTTTGTCCGGGTTTTTTACAAAAAAAAAGCGCAGAAATTTCCACGCTTTTTTTGTTTTTCACATTTTTTTACCACCACGGTGGTGGAAAAAAAATCATCGAGAGCGCAAAGACAGCTCCGACGAGGAGCGGAACAACGATGAAATTTACCAACTCGCTGGTCCAGAATGAACCAGACGGATAAATGATCCCAGCCGCGAGGATGAGCAAAGTTCCCCAGCCCACAGGGAATAATGTGTACGTGTCCAGGTTGTGGCCAAAATATTCTTGGAACGGAAACCAAGAAAAATATACACACACGCAAATTACAATCGTGATGAGGATTGCGCCTCCCCAGTTTTTCAAATTTTCATTCATTTTTTTTATTTTTTATTTATGAGAATTTAAGTCGAGCAAAAAATACTTGAGACGCGCGATCTCAAAAATATTTTGCCCGACCCGATGGGGGGCTGATTTTTTTTCCTAAAATTGTGAAAGAACAAATTTTCAGTCGACGCGTTCGTCCGTGACAGCGCGCCGAACATTTTTTCTCTAAAACTTTCCCAAGATTATGTCAATTTTTCTCGACTCGGAGCTGCGTTTTTTTTTGGCAAATTTTTTGATTTTGTGTCGCTCGTGCTACAATCTCAAAAAGGAAAAATGAAAAAACTTTGGATTTCGGCAGCAGCGGTTTTGCTCGGGCTTGGCGTGGCGAGCGGCGTTTCGGCGCAGTCGACATTTCTCTCCGTCGGGGACGGCGTCGCGGGCGAGTCAGTCGCGATCAACTTTTCTGGCGCGACGACGAACGAAAAAATTTCGTTTTTGCTTGAACGTCCCGATCACACAAAAATCCAAATTTCCGCGCAGGCGGACGAGTGGGGGCGCGCGCGCACCGAAATTTCCGCGCTGCACGTGCAGCAGGCGGGGGCGTACAAATTGACCGCGACGCGACAAAATTTTTCTTCCGCGATCGAAAGTTTCACGATTTTTCCTGGTGCGGTTTCTCGGTACCGATCGACCGTTTCCACCAAAAATCCGGCCGTCGCAGCCGACGGCGAAGCGATCGCGTGGATAAAAATTTCCCTGCGCGACGCGTACGGAAACCCGCTCTCTGATCGCGCGGTTTCCGTTTTTTCTTCTCGAAATTCTGACCGCGTTTTGGCGACGAAAAAAACAGACGATCGCGGTGAAATTTCAGCAAAAATTTTCTCTGCCGAGCCAGGAGTTTCTGTGATTTCCGCAGTGGTGGACGGCGAATTACTTTTTGAAAAACCAGAAATTATCTTTTTTCTCGCGGACGACGGATTGCCAAAAAATGTCGGTTCGATCGGTGATTTTTTGAAAACACAACTTTTCGACGATCCCGAAGAATCCAGCGCGGTGGCGTACTTGTCGATTGAGGAACTCGCGTCAGAAACCACCGTCGGCCAGGATTTGACCGTGCGGGTGGTGGCGCGCGACGAAGTTGGAAATATTGTTCCGAATTATCTGGGAACGGTTCGATTTTCTTCCACCGACAGCAAAGCGCAGCTGCCGAACGATTACACATTTGCGCCGAGCGATCAGGGACAACACACATTTTTTCTCGCGGTGCGATTCGAAATTGCCGGCAACCAAACGCTCGGCGTGCACGATCTTTCTGATTTTCGCATTTCCGGAGAAATGTCGACAAATGCGATTTTGAACAGTGGTCCGGTTTTGGTCGTTCCTGATCAGCCGAGTTTAAAAATTACGATGCCGCCGGACGGCAGCACGTTCAACACCGCGCGCGTCACGATCACGGGAGAATCGTACGAGTGCGACACGGTAAAATTGCTCGACGGAACGTACGTTTTGATCGAAAGTTTGGAAGTCGATGCGACGAAAAAATATGTGTACCAAACGCCGACGCTCGCCGACGGAATGCACCAATTTCAAGCGGACTGCGTGAACGGACCGGCGCTGATTTCTGGTGGCGGAACGCTGCCGTCGCTGGTTTCCAACAAAGTCACGATCACGATCGATCGCACGCCGCCGCAGGCGATGGGAATCGAGCAGGTTCCGAGCGGATGTTTGGAGCCGGGGCGAGATTTTCAGCTCAAAGTTACCGCGAGCGATGAACTTTCTTCCGTGCGCTGCGTGTTCAACGAGTTTTTGACCGAATTTTCTCCGGAGGACGAAAAAACTTTTTCCGCAAATTTTGTTGCGCCGATGGCGGAGGGAGATTTTCCCGTTTCGTGCACGCTGTTCGATTTGCTCGGAAATGTGCTGGACGAACAAAATGCTGGCGTGGTGTGCGTGGAGGAGGATTTTTCTGCGACAGATTCTGAAATCGAAGATTTTGAAATTGACGATTTTGTGCTGATTTCCGATGAAATTGCGCCGACCGCGGTTTCAAGCTTGACGGCTGCGAGCGGAGAAATCGAAAAAAGTACGCTGTTTTGGTCGCCGGCGACGGACAACACGGGTGTCAAAAATTATCAAATTAATTACAACAAATGTGGCGAAGATTTGACGAAAACAAATTTCACGCCAGACGATCGCACGCAGTGGTACGTGGAGCCGCTCGAGCCGTGCGAAAAATATTGTTTCCAGGTCACGGCGATCGACGCGGACGGAAATAATTCCTCGCCGTCGAACGTGGCGGAGGGAACGCCGTTTTGTCCCGAACCTGTCCACGAGGCGCCACCAAAAACGGGTGCAAATACTCCGTGGTGGGCGATTTTGATCGCAACGATTGTCGGGGCTGGAGCGGTTTTTGCGCTGCACCGTCGCGCGTGAAATTTTTCAAAAAAATAAAAATCAAAAACAAAAAATTTACTTTTTTTGCGAATGAAAAATTGGGAAAAAACAAGCGACTCTGAAAAAATTCCGGAGTGGGAAAAAAGGTTGCGAGAAATTCGAGAGCAGCAAATTTATCGCCTGGGAGCAGTTCGCGCACGTTTTGAAAAAAATAAAAAACCGAGCGACGGAGAACTTTTGAAAAATTTGGAAACGCTAAATCCGATCCAACAAAAAATTTTCGACGAAATTTTCGTGCGCGTTGCCGCAGGTGAAAAAGGGAAAAAATGGATGGAGCATTTTTGGAATCAGAATTTTTTTGATTCAAAAGAAAAATGGGAAACTTTTTTTGAAGAAAATCCGTCCGCGTTTGAAAAATTAAAAGATTTTTTTTCTTCGCGGGTGTCGAGCGCTTTGAAACTTTTTAAAAAATAAAAGTCTTTTTTTTGTGAAAATTAATCGTGAAAATTTCAAAAAAAAATGTTTTCAAAGTGTGGTGATGCGTGCTCCGTCAGTGCTTTTCAGAACGAAAAAATAATCTGCCGAGAAGCGGCAAAAAGGACTCGGAAAAAAAGCTTGAAAAAATATTGACAGAATTTTTTCCATTAATACAATCGCTCGGCCTCTTTCGAAAGGGGCGGAAAGTTCTTTCACGTTTCAGATCTCAAATAAAATGTGTTGTTTTATACCAAACAACACGAAAAGAAGCGTTTTTTATGTTTTATAAAAACGCGTATATTTTTTGTAATTTGTTCATCTTGAGAAGAACAAGTGGCGAAAAAAAGTTACTTTACGAGTGTATAACGGATCCCTTGACTGATACATCCGAAGAAGGACGTAGGAATCTGCGATAAGCTCCGGCGAGCTGATAACCAAGCTGTGACCCGGAGATCTCCGAATGGGGAAACCCACGCATTTATGCGTACTGTGTGCCCAAAACCATTAAGCACATGGAGGAAAGTCGGCGAACTGAAATATCTCAGTAGCCGGAAACAAGAAATTAATAAAGATTCCCTGAGTAGTGACGAGCGAAACGGGAAAAGCCCAAACCGCCTTAGGCGGGGTTGTAGGACCGAAACATCTGTTTCATTTTGATAGGAGAATGGTCTGGAAAGGCCAATCATAGAAGGTGATAATCCTGTATCTAAAATCAATTTGAAATGGTATCGAGTTCCTGAGTAGGTTCGGACACGTGAAATCCGGATTGAATCTGGGAGGACCACCTTCCAAGGCTAAATAATGTGTCAGATCGATAGTGTACTAGTACCGTGAGGGAAAGGTGAAAAGAACCCCGGGAAGGGGAGTGAAATAGACGTGAAATTATATACTCACAAGGAGTGGGAGGCCTTCGGGCTGACCGCGTGCCTTTTGTAGAATGAGCCAACGAGTTAGTCGTACAGGGTAGGTTAAGGCAGTTTCAGCCGGAGCCGTAGCGAAAGCGAGTCCGATAAGGGCGTTTATCTTGTGCGCTAGACCCGAAACCAGGTGAGCTAACCATGGGCAGGGTGAACCTTGGGTAAGACCAAGGGAAGGCCCGAACCGTCGACTGCAGCAAAAGTCTCGGATGACCTGTGGTTAGAGTTGAAATTACCATCGAACCTGGAGATAGCTGGTTCTCTCCGAAATATATTTAGGTATAGCCTCCAGTTACTAGCGGGGGGGGTAGAGCACTGTTTGGGGAAGGGCGGGAAATAACTGTACCGACTCCTAGCAAACTTCGAATACCCCCGTGACTGTCTGGGGAGTCAGTCTGCGACAGCGAAGTGCCGCAGACGCGAGGGAAAGAGCCCAGACCACCGTCTAAGGTCCCTAATAGAATCTCAGTGGCAAACGATGTGCGATTGTTTAAACAGCCAGGAGGTTGGCTTAGAAGCAGCCACCCTTTAAAAAGTGCGTAATAGCTTACTGGTCGAACGATTGTGCGCGGAAAATCCAACGGGGCTTAAGATTCTAACCGAAGACGTGGGTCGCATGTACATTCGTGTATGTGTGGCGGTAGGAGAGCGTTGTAGGATGCTGTGAAGCCGGACCGTGAGGTTACCGGTGGAGCGACTACAAGTGAGAATGTTGGCATGAGTAACTTTATGGATGTGAAAACCATCCACGCCGAACACCCAAGGTTTCCGATCCACTGGCAATCAGGGTCGGGTTAGTCGGTCCTAAGGCGAGGCTGAAAAGCGTAGTCGATGGACAACAGGTTAATATTCCTGTACTGGGTTAAAATGTGATGGCATGACGCATTGGGAAAATCTACTTCCGGTTAATGAATTCCGGGGCAAGCTGTAAGCTTATGCTTTGATAGGTAAATCCGTCAGAGTTCGTGAGCAGTGATGCATACGTATGTTTCCGCGAGGAAACACGAAAGTGGTGATTCTAGTGCCCAGAAAAGTGTCTAAACTTAATTTTAACTTAACCGTACCTCAAACCGACACTGGTGGGTGAGATGAGTATTCTCAGGCGAACGGGATAACTAAGCTTAAGGAACTCGGCAATACAGCGGCCGTAACTTCGGGATAAGGCCTCCCCGCACTTTTTTGTTTACAAAAAAGTGCAGCCGTTCCTCAGCTTCTAAGAAGAAAAAAAAGAAAATTGAGCGAACGTTCTGTTCATTTTTGGAACCAAAAATGTGCGGGGCGCAGCGAAAGATGCCATGCAACTGTTTACCAAAAACACAGGTCCGTGCTAAGTCGCAAGACGATGTATACGGGCTGACCCCTGGCCAGTGCGAGAAGGTTAAGTGGACGGGTTTACGCTCGGAAATGAAGCCCTCGTGAACGCCGGCCGTAACTATAACGGTCCTAAGGTAGCGAAATTCCTTGTCGGGTAAGTTCCGACCCGCACGAATGGGGTAATGATGTGGCAACTGTCTCAAGCTTAGACCCGGTGAAATTGCAGATTCGGTAAAAATGCCGAATACGCGCAGTAGGACGAAAAGACCCTATGCAGCTTTACTCCAGCTTGACACTGAAATTTTATATATTTTGTGTAGGATAGGTGGGAGACTTTGAAGCTTGATCGCTAGATCAAGTGGAGTCATCCTTGAAATACCACCCCTGATATATGGACTTTCTCACTTTGGCCGTGATCCGGTCTGAGGACAGTGTTTGGTGGGGAGTTTGACTGGGGCGGTCGCCTCCTAAAGAGTAACGGAGGCGCGCAATGGTTGACTTGCGTCGGATGGAAATCGACGTGAACGTGTATTCGCATAAGTCAGCTTGACTGTGAGGCCTACAAGCCGAGCAGGGACGAAAGTCGGTGAAAATGATCCGGTGTTTCCACGTGGGTGGGGCATCGCTCAACGGATAAAAGTTACGCTAGGGATAACAGGCTAGTCAGTCCCAAGAGTTCATATCGACGGACTGGTTCGGCACCTCGATGTCGGCTCATCGCATCCTGGGGGGGAAGCACCTCCCAAGGGTATGGCTGTTCGCCATTTAAAGCGGTACGCGAGCTGGGTTCAGAACGTCGTGAGACAGTTCGGTCTCTATCCTCTGTGCGCGATTGGAAATTTGAGGAAAGCTGCTCCTAGTACGAGAGGACCGGAGTGGACGAACCTCTGGTGTACCGGTTGTCGTGTCAACGGCATTGCCGGGTAGCTACGTTCGGACGGGATAACCGCTGAAAGCATCTAAGCGGGAAGCCTCTTCCAAGATAAGATTTCCCTGAAGACCCCTGCGAGACTAGCAGGTTGATAGGCAGAAAGTGTAAGCACAGCAATGTGTTGAGCTGATCTGTACTAATTGGTCGTTTGAACTTTTTTTCGATTCACTTGCTTTTTCTCTTGATGAACAATTTACAGAAAATATATTTTGAGATTTGAAACACACAAAAAAAGATTGTGTGTTGGTGTTTGTGGCGAAGAGGGTACACCTGATCCCATCCCGAACTCAGAAGTTAAGCTCTTCAGCGCCGATGATACTTGGGGTTAGCCCTGGGAAAGTAGGTCGACACCAACGTTCAGTCTTTTTTTGCATTTGAAAATCCTTTCGCGGATTCTTGACTTTTGGCGTCGAATCCTGTACCAGCAGAGTACAGATGGATAAAAAAATTAATTTCTTCCTGTTTCTCGGGTGGCTTTTTGCGTTTTTGGGAGCGTGGATTTTTAGTGAACCAAAATTAATTTTTTTGGGCGTGGGGATTTTTTTGCTCTGGATTTTGACGCGGCATTTTATTCGAGAGATTCAAAAATTACAGCGTGCAATTTTTCTTGCTGATCGAGATACAAAATTTATAAAAAAACTCCGTGAAAAAAATTCGGACAAAATACTCTGGCGGAAAATAAAACGAAGCCACGTGTACTGGTCGCTCAAAAAAGCGGCGTGGTTTGGAGGACAAAATTTGACGCAAGACCCGTTTCACGTGGATGAACTTTAAAAGTTATCCGCGTGCTTTTGCGATAAATTTATTCACCGCGGCGTACGTTCCAGTGGTGGCGATGCCGATCAGTGCGCCTTTCAAAATCGACGAAAACCACTCGATTTTTCCGTGATTAAATGCGTCGCCGACAGAAATGGTGATGCCCAAAAAAATTGCAAAAACGGGCGCCCATTTTGACGTGAGCCCGAATTTTTTCGCAACTTCTGTCATCCCGAGAACGATTGCCGACATTTCAATTTCGTTCATTTTTTTGAAAAAAAACTACCGCCATTTTATCAATATTTTGTGGCGAAATTCAACCGTGTTTTTTTTCCAAAAAATTAATGACTGATGATTACTTCCACGAGCGAATCTTTTTTGAAAGTTTGCCATAAAAATTTCTGCAACGATTTTGTGATCACTTCTTCGAGTGCTTTTTCTGGGCGAGCGGGATCAAAATTTCGTTGAAAAACGGTGCGCGTTTCTTTTTCCAATTGTTCGAAAATTTGGTGTTTTTGTCGTGAAAATCGGAATCCGTGAGATCTGATGTCGACTTTTTTGAGAACGCCTTTTTCCAATCGGAGTGAGACAAAAATCGCACCGCCATCCGCCATCAGCATTCGATCATCAAGAACAAATTGAGCAATTTTTTCACCAGATTCGATGAGAATTGCTGCACTTGGAATTTTTTCCCGATCGGTCATGAGTCGCGCGCCACGCTGGTCAAGAATGAGCCCCTGCCCATTTTTCATCACAAATGTGTTTTCGCGCGGGATTCCCAAACTTTTCACAATGAGATCTTGGTGTCCGTGTCGCATAAAAAGTTCGCCGTGAATTGGTGCGAAAAATTTCGGATTGAGAAGACTCGTCATCAATTTCACTTCCTCCGCGTGCCCGTGTCCCGAAACGTGGCTGTCGAGCTGTGAGTTGTCGACTTTTTTGACGCCGCGTTCTGACAAATTATTCAGCACCGAAACGATCGAAAGTTCATTTCCCGGGATCGTTGACGATGAAAAAAGAACGGTGTCCGAGGGACTGAGTTTGATCATTCGATGCGTTCCTGCCGCCATTCTTGTGAGTGCGGCGAGCTCTTCGCCCTGCGTTCCCGTGGACAAAATCAAAACTTTTCCCGGATCCATTTTTTCTGCGGCCGGACTGATTCGTTTGAGTGTATTTTCTTTGCATTTCAGGTATCGCAATTTTCGCGCGATCGCAACATTTCGTTCCATCGATCGTCCGGACAAAAAAACCGTTCGGCCATTTTTTTCCGCCGCTTCGACAATTTTTGCAATTCGTCCGATGTTGCTCGCAAAAGTCGCGATCACAATTCTTCCTTGCGTACTTTTAATAAATTTTTCCAGTTCGGCTTCGATCACGGATTCCGAAACAGTGTGTCCCGGCAGCAGCGCGTTTGTCGAATCCACCATCGCGAGGGCGACGCCCTGCGCTCCAATTTTCGCAATTCTGGCGAGATCGGCGGGTTTGTCGTCCGACGGATTTGGGTCAATTTTGAAATCGCTCGTGTGCACGATCGAACCGTACGGAGTTTTCACCACGACGCCAACACTGTCGGGAATCGAGTGATTCACGTGGAAAAATTCCACTTCAAATTTTCCGAGTCGTAGTTTTGTTTTCAAATTTACTTCGGTGATCCGATATTTTTTCGGCGTTTCCGGGTTGTCCGCGTTTGCCAAAATTAATTCTTTGGTCAGTTTTGTCGCGAACATCGATGGAAATTTCAGCGTTGGAATCAGAAATTGCGCAGCGCCGATGTGGTCGAGGTGTCCGTGCGTAAAAATTACGCCGCGGATTTTGTGTCGATTTTGTTCGAGATACGAAATATCCGGCACGATCGCATCCACGCCAAGATGTTCGGGCGATGGAAATTCGACGCCGCAGTCGATCACGATGATGTCGTCGCCCCATTCGAGAAACATCATATTTTGTCCGACTTGTTCGAGTCCGCCGAGCGGAACGATGCGAATTTCACCGGATTTTTTCCCAGAATTTTGGGGCGTTTTTTCAGGAAGTTTTCCCGGAGTTGCGTTTGTTGAGCGCTTGAAAAACGACGGTTTTCCGTGTGGTTTTTTTCCAAATGGTTTTCCGCGATTCGGATTTTCCGCGGGTTTTCCGTGAAAAATTTGTTCTCTGGCTTTCGGTTTTTCCGGCTGCGCGGTTTGTTGGTTTTTGTGCGTTGGGTTTGGTTTTTGAGATTTGAAATTTTGTTTTTCCGTCGCCGTTTTTTGTGCGGGCTGTGGTTTGGGCGCTGGAGTTTTTTCTCCCAGCAATCCAGATTTCATCAAAAATTTCGTCAGTTGGTCATCGTTCATTGTAAAAATTGTTTAAAAATGCACAGCAGCATCACCGCGATGTTGCGGTGTTTTTCACTTTTTCTGAGAAAAGAACATTTTCCGTGCGACGGTGGAACGGAGGGACCTGTGCTGGCCCGAGAGTTTTTTGTGCGTTTGCACCCGCCGGTTCGGATGAACTGTATCGGAAAACTCGTTTTTTTGCAACTCTTTTGAACACATTTTTTTTTCAAAGATTTGAGTTGGCACTTTTTGTTTTTCGTGGTAAAATAAAAAGATTTTATGACAGAAAATAATTTACAAAACATAAAAAAAGAAACCACTCTTGGTGAGGGGAGGCCAATTGTTAATGAAAATACATTCCAAGACATTGAAAATGAAACTCGAGAGAGGGTAGCTTCTTGTCTGGAGCGAACAGCGGGTAGATGTAATTGGGATGATGTTTATTTTCATTTTACCTGGTTTTTGGAGGACGAGCCGTTTTTGGATAACGATTTTGGGGAAAAAAACATGGATTTGGTTCGATTAATTAAAAATTATTTTCATTTTGATTTTGAAAAAGTTGTTCATGGTTTTTATGAGAAATTTCGTCGTGAATTTCCAGAGAATAATTTTACAAAAACGGAAATTGAAAATACTTACTTAGAAATTTTAGATTGGATCATTGCGAAATTATTTGCCATTCACGAAGAATTTAAACAGAAGTTTTATTCTGAATTACCTGAGTGGTACGACGATGATAAAAATTGGTATGGGATGACTGATGCAGAAAGAGATAGAGTTTGTGAGTATCGGGAAAATTTTTGTCGGGAATATGGATTTTTTGATAGATTTAAAGAAGTTGCGGAAACAATTGATGCACTTTTGGACCCAGAAAAAGATTTCATTCTTTTTTTTGAACATTTTGCACAACAGTTTTTAAGAGAGGTAGCATTTGGATTGGAGACACGAAAAGATTTGGCAGAGGAAGAAGATGATTATGGCGAAGAAGGCGTGATGTATTTGGAGGAAGAGAATGAGAATACAGAGCAAAAATTAGATCTAAATTCATTGTTGAAGCTTCAGAATTTTTGTTTTGAATTGTTAGCTAGAAATGGAGAAAACGAAAAAGTTTTTTTACGAGAGTTCGTTTTTCAAGAGATGCTCGCGCCGATTCCAGAGATTTTTTGGAGGGTCGATCGTACTGCAGATGAATACGATGAACGATTTGGTTTTTCAATAAAAAATTTTTTGAACGAATTTTCAGATGAAAATCATCAACAGAATTTAATTGAATTTGGTCCAGGAAATGGAACGTTTAAAAAAGAACGTCAGACTGAGATTGCTGGATACAATGATTTTGCGGTTTGCGATAAACTTTATTATCCGGTGGCTCCGTTGGTTCAGGAATTACTTGATTTTGAGAAATTGGAATCGGAATGTGGTGAGATTTCTTCGCAAGAAAAAAATTTACTGGCAAATTTTTTATACAAAATTCTTGTAATTCGCGAGGGCCAGACTGCGCAGGATCATTTTGAATACGATGTAGAAGTTCGAGATAAAATCACGAAAGATCCACAAAAAATTCTCGAGTTGCTCACAAAAAAAAGCTTCGTTGCTCGCAGAAACTGACATCATCCCAGACAGTCAGGGAGAAGTAGACCAGGAGACGGGTGAAATATTTTACCGTGAAAAAATCGAGAAACCGAACACGCCAACCTTTTCAAAAGCGTGTGAACTGATTTCTCGGGATATTTCGGCGTATTTTAAAGAAAATGTGGATGTGTACGAACATATTCCGGCGTATTCTTCCGGGACAATTATTTCTGATTTCAAAAATATTAAAAATTTAAAAGAAAATACTGTGGATGTCGCACTGGGAGTTCGTTCGACGGTGTATCTCGAAAACGAAGATTATCAAAATTTTATCGTGGATATGAGTAGAAAACTTTCAAAAGATGGAATTTATATCGATGACAATGTTCGAGAAAATTTTGGTCGTCGGTATCGCGTGAAGGAACTAAAAGAAATTGAAAAAAATTGTAGTACAGAAATATTCGTTTTGATGGGGCCGGGTGTAGCAAATGAAGACGAGAGTTGTGGTGATGTTTTCCCGATGGCGCTCGTGATGACGAATTCTTCAGAAAAATTGCAGCACATTCAAGAGAATCTCCGGATTGGATGGAAAATAGTTCCGTTGTCAGAAGTTTTAGAACAGAAATTACTGAAGGTCGCTTAATTCTTGCTTTGTTCCCAGAGTTGCTCAAAAATGAGTCGAAAGTTATTTGCAATATCTTGGTGTTGGATAAAAATCCCCACGGGATGATTTTTTTGGAATGAACAGATTGCGACACAGTCTCCGGTGATTTTGATATCTCCCGTAAACGGATATTTATTTCGATCGAGAAGATGTCCTTCGATGAATTTCTCGGGATTGGAAATGTTGTACGGATTATCAGACGGAGAAATGACTCGATTTGGAATTTTGAGCGCAACTCTTTTTGCGACCCACACAGGGACATACTCTGGAAAGAATTCCACCATGTCGCCTTTGTCTTCGAAGCTATCGATCGGAGAATTTATTTTTAAAATATTTTCATACAAATCGATCAAACCTTCTATTCCTTCAAAAAATTGTACTTTTGGCATCGTGGATTCTGGATGGTGGAGATGTTCGAGTTCGGAGAGGATTCTTTCTGCGGCGGCGGTTTTTTGTACGAGGAGTCGTTTTTGTTCTTCGAGCAGGAGAAAAATTTTTTTCGGCGGTTCTGCGGTGTACCAATCCGTTCCATTTTTGTTTCCGACAGAAACGAGTTTTTTTCGTTGAAGTTGGTCGCAGGTGTACTTGGCGGTGGATCGGACGATGTTTGTCTTTTTTCCCAGTACAGACGCGGGGGCACTCCCCAGCGGGAGTAGTGCGAGGTAGATTCGGATTTCTTTGCCATTGAGACCGAGCTGTGCGAGCGTGGCGCGTATTTCTGCATCCATTTTGATTGCATTGTACCAAAAAATATCAGTGGTGACAAGTACTTGTTGACACCGGTCTTGGCTTTGTTGGTGCACGTAATTGTGACATTGGGTATGCTTTATGATGAAATGTTTTGACAGAACTGACAAAAAGTTTTAAAAGTTAAATTGCTTTCATTCAACAAAACGAATTGAAAGGGAGAGAGTTCTTTTACATCACGGCACAAGAATCAGTTAAGAGTTAACAGTTCAGAGTGAATAGTTAGCGATTGACTGAAACAACATTCTCAAGAGGGAGAAATGTGATACGCGGGAGAGAGTTCAGGATCTGAAGGTTCGTTGCTTCGTGCAAATGACCAGAGGATCCCGGGAGGACACTTCCGAAGCTCGTGAGATTCGTCATCTCGCGAAGAGCTAAAAATGCCTAGTGGCGAAAGTGGTTGAGGAATCGCGGAGGAAGCTCCGGACAAAGATTTCTACGATCCATAACCAGATGGACGGGACTCCGTCACATACTGTGAGCACGGACAGATTAGCCAGTTTTCGGTCCTTCCACCACGTGTCACGTTCCTCCTTCTTGGGGAAAATTTTTTTTATTAATCTTAATTTAAAAAAGTCCGGTGAGTAAAGTAGCCGGCATTAATGAATTGAAAACAACAACAGAAATTCTTTCGACCGTTGTGTCGATTGAATTAAAAAAAGCAGCCTTGGCACAGGCGACCTTTATTGGTCAAACGGCCACTGTAGAGATGGGCCGTTCGGTCGGTCTTTGTACAATAGTCACTACTGCTAAAAACAGTAGTATCGTTTACACGAAAAAAGTTGGCGCAGCAGGGTATTCTCGATTTGTGAAGAGGCGCAAGCCAATCCCAACATCGAAAATATCTTTAATTATCACTCGTACCGGCGATCACCTCGCTTTTTTCGGGGAGCTGGCTCCGGCCGCACCTTGGGACGAGTGGGCACTGCTAAAGACGGGCAACCGCGAGGCGGCTCGTAAAGTTTCTGAAACTTTTTGGGCGAACCACGCTTTTTTGTGGGGAAGTCAATCAGTGGAGGCGGAGACAAGATTTTCTGTTTCGGCGCGGGATAGAAGTCGGGGCTATGGACAAGGTCAAAGAAAGGATAAAAAAATAATTTTTTCGCAACTTGGCGATAACAATAAAATCCTTTCGAGCGCCTATAACCTAGCGCGTGCGAACTATCCTCAACGCCACCCTGCGTACTGGGCAGCATTCGCTAATTCTCTGTTTACCTATATGACAAGTTGGGCAGGTGGATATGGTGGTCCCAGTGTGCGAGAGCACACCGCAGGAAAGCAGATAAGAAGAATGAAATATTCATGGAATGCGGCAACAGAAATGTTGTTGGATCCAAACGGACTGGTCTTCGGACCGATCACGGAGTCCCATGTACGTTGTGTGCGTGGAGAAAAGTGTTTCGATGACGTTCCAGGTGACTGGGACGAAATCAAGAAATTTTGGAGATAGTCGTTTGATTCTTCCCCCCTCCTAGGGAATTTCTAATTTTCGAATCAAGGAAGCGGGGAGGGCGCTTTTTTTGATTCGGGTGATTCGCGACCAACAAGACCGCGAGGGGTGCCAGGCGAAGATTCCATACCAATCTGGAAGAATCGGCGCTCAAGCCCACTTTTTTATTTATTAACAAATTTAAAAAAAGACCACTGAGTAAAGTAGGTGGCATTAAAATTGTGGAAAGTAACAAAAATTTAGGAATTACAATGGCCAACGAATTGGCCAAAAAATATATTAACAGCCAAAAAATTGCGCAAGCAATTGCACTGGCGGTCCAAAGTGGTCAGAACCTTCTTTTATATGGCCCAGGTGGGTACGGCAAGAGCGTCATGACTTTGGACGCCCTGAAGACTCAAGCAACGAAAGACGAGATTTACATCAAGTCTTTTGGAGAAGGGTTAACAGAGGACGTCCTCTGGGGGGGGGATGGACTTCAGCCGTTTTGAAAAAGACGGAGTCATGGAGTTCTTTCCTGCGAATTCCTTCTTGGCAAAGCGATTTGCCATATTTGAGGAGCTATTTGACGCTCCTTCAAAAACGCTTTTAGCGTTGAAGGATACTCTTGAGGCCCGGGAGCTTCGCAATGGTAATCAGAAGTTTGCTATGCAAACGGAGATTATCATTGCCTGCACAAACCTCGACCCGGAGGAAATCGCGGAAAAAGGAGACTCTTATGAGGCCCTAATTCAGCGCTTTCCCTTGAGGTTGGAGGTGAGCTGGTCCTCGCACGAGCAGAGAGACTATCTCGAATTCTTCGAGAAAGTTGATCAGGTTGTGCCTGGTCCAGTAATCAACGGCATGGCGCCAATCCTCGCGGACATGATAGCTCGTGCAGGGAAAGAGTGCGATCGTCCGATTTCGCCAAGAGTGGCGAAGAATGCTTTAAAAACTATCAAATCTTCCGCTCTTATGAGAGGAAGTGAGAAGGTCGAAGAGCAAGATTTTGTATCTCTCCAATTTGTGAAGGAGTTTAAACATATCGGCAACGATATCGAGAACGATCTGCGCAAGAAGATGGAAGAAGCTCGTGCTAGGGCGGAGGCGGAATCGAAATTGGTCGAATTGGAGGACGTGTTGGCAGAGATGTTGACTATCTACAATAAAGAGCGCTCCCCAATTAAACTTGGCCAATGGTCAGGGAAGTTCACCGCATTCTTAGATATTATCCAGGCGCGTCTTACAAACTTACCAGACGGGTTACAGCCCCGTCGCAAAAAAATGCGCGAAACGTGCGAAGAAATGGCACAAGATTCCCAGCAGAAATGCCTGGAGGCAATTAACGTGCCAGCGTTGAACAATTTAAGAGATTTTATTAACCACTAAAAAAAGGAGGCTAAGTATGAAATATGAAAGTTTTACTTTCAGAACAAAGCCGCCGAAGCACTATCTCGCGCCATCGGCGGAGGAAATGCAAGAGGTGGCGAAGAAGGTCGGTCTCAAGTCCTTTTCGAGGGATTTTGTCGCCGATCTTGCGAACTTGGCAGCGGGCGGAGCAATCCAAGCGCCGTCGAAGTATCGCAAAATTATTAGGAAGAAAGTCGAGGAGCGAGGCATTAAAACTTCCAGTGATGGTGAGTATGAAATGCCAAAAGGCGCTGATTATACTTGGGAGAAATCTCAATACAAGGCGCTTGACGCTCACACCGCCAAAGAAATGTCCTATCACCAGAATGTCTGTGACTTTCTGGAATCGGTAGACATTTCTCGCTTCCCCGGCGAGACACCTTTAACCCAAACAATGAGTATGTTAAAAATGCTCAGCTTACAAAAAGGCGGGGCCAGCGAAGGTGGGAGCAACGGAGGGGAAATTCTTCCTATCTTCCAAGAAGATGATGACAACCCACCGGGGAGCATCAAAAAAAAATTATATGATCAAATGGAGACGGTAGCCTCCCTAACCGAGGAAGAGCTGGACATGCTCGATCCGGAAAGGGAAGAAGTGCTATCGGTTCTCAGCAAGTTAAAAATTGCTGAAGAGCTTGCAACTCCGAATAAAGCGCTCATGCTAAAGGTATCTCGCAAACTCGATCAATTTTCCAAGATGAAATCAAGGAAAACAAAGATTGAGAAGCCGAACTCCGATGGCAATGAAATGCGCACTCGTGGCATCGAGCATCTCGGAGAGTTGCCACAGATCAATAAGCCGGAATGGGCTACGTATAGAAAGAGCAAGAAATTGTTCATGTACAAAGCCGTTACTGGCCAAACTCCTCTTCGAGAAAGAATCACAAAAGAAGAGCGCAAACAGGCGATCTTTATATTAGTTGATGGTTCTGGATCGATGTCGGGAACGAAGCACTATAAGGCTTCCGGTGTTATCATGAACCGCCTCAAAGCGGTGATTGAAGGCAATGCAGAAGTTTTCGTAAGTGTCTTTGACACTGAAATGGGAGAAGTAAACAAAGCCACAAGCAAAGAAGAAGCTAAAGAACTCATAAAAAAGTTCACCAATGGCAATTTCGATGGAGGTGGTACAGATATCGCCGAGGCAGTGAAATCTGCACATCAGTACATGGAAGACAAGGTAAAGGAAGGTGCGATGTTATACCGACCTGAAATTGTTGTCCTTACTGATGAGGACTCATCGGCTGACGGCGTGAAAAAGTCTGACATCAAGGGCTCGGTTGTGCATGGTTTTGCCATGGAGACCAATAACCCTAACCTGGTAGCGCTTGCGGCGTCAACAGGCGGTGTTGGACGAGAAAACTTTTAAAAAAATGGGAAACAATGAGAGATGCCCAGGATAGTCCGAAAGAAACTCAAAAAAAGGAGGAAATTGTTATGATACGAGGCCCTTAAAAAAAGGAGCTGGCATTGGCTTTCTTGTTCATAAAGATGCCGCTCATAAAAACGACAGAGGAACAAGCCCTGCCATGAGGGACGATTGGTCGGAGATGAATTTGATGGAAAAAACGGAGACAAAAAACCGTTCTAAAAATTAACATCTAGATCACTTGTTATGATCAAACCGGTTGAAGGAGCTCGAACCGGTAATACAAAATCGAAAAAAGAATCTTTTTCCTCTCTTTGCGAGAGATGGTATTCCCTGTGAATGATGTTTAAGATTTTTTCTCCAAAACAAAAAGTGAGCAATTCTTTTCAAAAATTGTAGAATACCTCACATGTTTTTTTACTTGAGCATGTTGAAAGAGAAATTCGTTTCTCATATATTTTTCTTAGGCGCATCGAACTCAAAAGTGGGTTAGTATTTTCACCAAGTGAAGTACTATTTATCGATGTACGGAGTTTCGGCGTAGAGAGCTCCATAATGCCACAAAGATAGGGATCCATATCCCGAGACAAATATGGACATCTGTGTTCAGTAAGGTCACGCGACTAAACATAGAATCTTCAATGAAGATATCCGATCTGAAGTAAAGTAAGAGAGGATGAACAAAAATGAGTACAAAGTAAAAGATACGGTTGCCATTAACCGTAGTCAAAAAGTGGCTCCTGTTCCTTCTGCAGGATTTGGCATTTGCCAAGAAGTATGATGATTTTTGCACTTGACCGTGTAAAAATGACGATTTGACGAGAATCCTTCATCTACTGACCGTGGATGAAGGACTCAATCAAGTTGTTTACAACTTGGCGATCCGGACGGATTTTTGAGAGCGAAAAAAATAATTTCGAAGCTCTCCCCGGATCGCTTGAAAAAGTGGTCTGAGAGAGGTGCCTCTTGCGAGAAATCAAAAAAAGCAAGAACTCTCTCCCGCTTCCTTGCGAGAGGAACCTCGCAAAAGCGCTTTTGCCCAAATCGGCAGGAGCGCTTTTTTTTATCTTGAAAAAAACAAGAAACTCTGGTAAAATGTCTAGAATTTTCAAAAAATGAAAAAAATTACACACATCGGCAGCGAAAATAATTCAGGACGATTTGTCTGGAAAGAAATTCCGGACGGGTACAAATCCAGCGCGGAGATTGACTCGCAGAAAAATGAGTACGCGAAACTCTGGGAAAAAACAAAATCAAAACTCGACGAATTGAGCGATGAAACGGTTTTGAACGGAATTTCGACGGAAAAAGATTTCGAAAAAAATATCGGAACGGGAAAAGAATTTTATATTTCCAGCCAGATTTCAAAAATGCTCGGAGAAACGGGAAGTTGGGCGAAAATGAGCGATTTTCCGAAAACAAAATTTGTGATGAAAAAACTCACCGAAAAAGGATTCAAAATCAACAATCCAAAAGATTTCATCGGAAAAAAACTCGTGATCAAAAATGGGGAAATTTCCGTTGAAAAAAGTGTTTCCGGAAAAAAAGTTGAAAAAGATCCAGAAGAATCGGACGATCAAAAATCGGGAAAATCTTCGAAACAAAAAACAGAAACTTTGAATTCAGAAACGGAAAAACAAGAAGAATTAAATATTCAGGAGGGCGGAGAAACGCAGGCGCTGGAAGATTTGAAAAAAAACCAGGAAGAAAATAAAAAACAAATCGAGGAAGTTGAAACCGAAATTTCAAAAAAAGAATCGCCGGTTGTCGAGCCAGAAAAAATCGAAGATTTGACGACCAAAATTTTGAGCCCGGATTTTCTCACCGAAAATGTGACCACGGAGGAACTCAAAAAAGAAATCGAGCCGGAAATTCAAAAATTGAAAAAAACACCAGAACAGCGAGCCGAACTTTTGGGAAATTTTGAAAAATTAAATCAGGATTTCCGCGCGACTTCTGCGGCGATTAAAAAAGCGCTCGAGGGAACTTTTGAAAAAGGAAAATTGAAAAATTTGACGCCGGAGCAGATGGAAAATTTGCTTCAAAAAGATTCTCGGTACGAAAAATTGTACGCGCAGATGCAGCCCGAATTTGGTCGTGCGCGCGAACTCCAAAAACAAATCGCGGAAACGGGAGCGGTTTTGGCGGTGGACGCGCTCGTCGACGAAAATTACAAATCGCGATTCGACGTTTTCGAGTCGGACGCGCAGGACGTTCCGACCGACGAAAAAACTGATTTTGGAAAAAAATACGAAATTGCCGAAGAATTTTTCACGGGCAGCAACAGCGTCGATCCGGAAAAAATTGAAAATTACGAAATTTTCACGGAAATGCAGCACGGCGTGGCGCGCGCGCGAAACGTCGTTTTGGCAAAAAATGGAATGGAAAAATTGGCGGAACTCGACGCGCCGGTCGCGGAAGATTTTGAAAAAATTCAAACGATCAAAAAACAAATCGCCGAAGCGCGAGAACACGGCCCGATCAACGAAATGTTCGGCGAAAACGAGCTGGTGAATTTGCTCGAAAAAGAAGATCGATCCGCGCACATGCTCGCGAAAAAAAATATTGAAGAAACTTTTGCCGACGTTCCGAAAGTTTTTCAAAAGAAAATCGAGAATTTGACGAAAGAATTTTTGGACAAAAATTCGGGAAATATCGCGACCACAATTTCGATTTTGTCGACCGCGATGACGCACGAATTTAACAAAGAAAAAGATCCTGAAACTGAAAAAGAAGACGGAAGAGTTTGGGATTCGAAACATTTGGATCAAACGACGGCGAACGGAATCGAGGCGCTGATTTTGCGAAAAACGCAGCTCGACGGTTCGGCGAAATTTGCGGACAAAGTGCGAAATTTAAATCCCGACTTTTTTGTGGGAGAACGCCGAAAATTGCGCGACCGAGTTTTGCTTTCAAAATCTGAAATCGAGAATTTTCAAAAACTCGAATCGGAATTCAACAGTTTGGTGCTGCCGTACGAGGGAAAACCGGATTTGCTTTTGAACGACATCGAGGTTCGGTTGAGTTCTGTTTTTCTTAAAAAATTTGCACGCGCGCGCGAAAATGTCAACGCGCATTTGAATTTGCCGGAAATGAGTGAAATTGTTCCGGTTGAACCAAAAGTTGAAATTTCTGGGAAAACTTTGAAATTTAAAAAAGTAAAAAAATCCAGCGGCGCGGGAAAAACCGAAACTTCGGAAAAATAAAATTGAGAAACTTTTTTCAAAAATAAAAAAACTCTCCGAATTCCGAGGAGTTTTTTTAGATTGTTTCGTTTTTCTCGCAATGACATTTTTTTAAATCACATCATCGCGGCGAGTTCGACAAATCGGCAGGAGTAGCCCCACTCGTTGTCGTACCACGCGAGAACTTTTACCAAATCGTCGATCACGAGCGTTTCGGCTGCGTCCACGATCGAGCTGCGCGCGTCGCCCTGAAAATCTTTTGAGACGAGCGGTCGCGTTTCAAATCCCAAAATATGCGGACTTTTTTCCGACGCTTTTTTTAGCGCAGCGTTCACTTCTTCCACCGTTGTTTTTTTCCCAACTTTCACGACGAGATCGACGAGCGAAACCGTTGGTGTCGGAACGCGAACGGCGAGCCCGGTGAGTTTTCCTTCCAAATCTGGGCAGACGATTCCGACGGCTTTTGCCGCTCCGGTGCTGGTCGGAATCATGCTGAGTCCGGCGGAACGCGCGCGGCGCAAATCTTTGTGTCCGACGTCCAAAACTTTTTGATCGTTTGTGTACGCGTGGATTGTCGTCATCAGCCCGGATTTTATTTCAAAATTTTCGTGCAAAACTTTCGCCACCGGCGCGAGACAATTCGTCGTGCAGCTGGCGTTCGAAACCAAAACATCCGTTTTCAAAAGTTCCGAATCGTTGACGCCGAGTACGATCGTGCGAAATTTATCATCTTTTGCCGGCGCGGACAAAAGTACTTTTTTCGCGCCCTGGTCGAGGTGCGGCTGCGCTTTTTCTGCTGTTCGAAAAACGCCGGTGCACTCGAGCACGATGTCGATTTTCAAATTGCCCCACGGAAGATCCGTGATATTTCGTGTCGAAAAACTGTGAATTTTTGTTCCGTCCACGTCGAAAAAAGTTTCATCGCCAGCGCGAACGATCGCAACGTTTTTTTCAAAAATTCCGAAATTCGAATCGAACTGAAAAAGGTGCGCGGTGGTTTCGATCGGCGACGGATCGTTGATCGCGACGAGTTCGAGCTGGTCGGAATATTTCGTCAAAATGAGTCGTGCAGTGGCGCGCCCGATCCGCCCAAATCCGTTGATGGCGATTCGTTTTTTCATGAGATTTTTTAATGTTAAAAATTGAAATGCAGAGAAAGTCTAATTTTTTTTCAAAATTTGGGAACTGAATTTCAGAGATTTTTGAAAAATTTGCGTTTTCCTGTTTTTCTTCGTACACTTCGCTCGAAATGTTTGCATTCCCTGCCATTTTCACAACAACGACAACCGGATAATTTTTCGGAGGTTCTGATGTGAAAACGAACCTCCGCAACCGGAGGTTTTTTTAAAACGTATTTCTTCAAATTTTTTTTCTCAAAAATGTGCGACCAAAATGACGATCTCGAGCTTCGACGAAAACACACCGCGAGCCACGTGATGACTGCTGCGGTAAAAATGCTGCGCTCCGAAATTCGGCTCGGTGTCGGGCCATGGACGGACGAAGGATTTTATCAGGATTTCGATTTCGGCGATGATCCGTTGTCGGACAAAGATTTCAAATCGATCGAGAAAAAAATGCGCTGGATTTGCAACAAAAATTTCAAAATCGAGCGAAAAGAATTTTCCGAAAAAGAAGCGCGCGAAATCTGGAAAAATGATTCGTTCAAACAGGAGCTGGTCGACGGAATTGTCGAAAAAGGCGAACAAATTTCCGCGTACGATTTTGTTGATGAATCGGGGCGTATTTTTTATCGCGACATTTGTGCGGGACCGCATTTGGATTCGACGGGCGAACTCAAAGTTTTCAAACTCACAAAACTTGCTGGCGCGTACTGGCGTGGCGACGAAAAAAATCCGCAGCTGACGCGAATTTACGGAGTGACTTTTTCCACGCCGGAGGGATTGGAAAATTACCAAAAAATGCTCGAAGAAGCGGCACGGCGCGATCATCGAAAATTGGGAAAAGAACTCGATTTATTTTCGTTCCAGGAGGAGGGGCCGGGATTTCCGTTTTGGCATCCAAAAGGAATGCGACTGGTGAATAATCTTGTAGATTTTTGGCGACACGAGCACATCGCTGCCGGGTACGATGAAGTGCGAACGCCGATCATGCTTCACGAAAAATTGTGGCATCAGTCCGGACACTGGGAAAATTACAAAGAAAATATGTATTTCACCGAAATTGACGAGCAGCCGTTCGCCGTCAAACCGATGAATTGTCCGGGCGGAATTTTGATCTACAAAAACTCGCTGCATTCGTACCGCGAGTTGCCGCTGCGCTGGGGAGAACTTGGGCTGGTGCACCGCCACGAAAAATCTGGCGTGCTGCACGGACTTTTCCGCGTGCGAATGTTTACGCAGGACGACGCGCACATTTTCTGCATGGAAAATCAAATTGCGGACGAAGTGGAAAAAATGATCCGATTGTTTCAAAAATTTTACGACACGTTTGGATTCAAATATCGCGTCGAACTTTCCACGCGCCCAGAAAAACGCGTCGGATCAGACGAAATGTGGGAATTGGCAGAATCGATTTTGGAAAAAGTCATCAAAAAATCCGGCATCGATTTCGAAATCAATCCGGGCGATGGCGCATTTTACGGTCCAAAACTGGATTTTCACCTGCAAGATGCGATCGGTCGCAGCTGGCAGTGCGGGACGATTCAACTCGATTTCTCGCTCCCCGAGCGGTTTGACATGAATTTTATCGGCGAGGACGGAGAAAAACATCGCGTTGTGATGTTGCACCGTGCACTTTTTGGATCGCTCGAACGATTTCTTGGGATTTTACTCGAACACACCGCGGGCGCGCTTCCTGCGTGGGTTGCACCGGTTCAAGTTTCTCTGCTGCCGGTGGGCGCGGCGCACGTTGAATTTTCTGAAAAAATTAAAAAAGAATTGGAATCAGCGGGCGCGTTTGTTGAGTTGCTCGATCCGCGGGAAACGCTGGGAAAACGAATTCGTGAATCGCAAACACACAAAGTTCCGCTCGCAGTTGTGATCGGCGATGACGAAGTTTCTTCCGAAAAATTGACTGTTCGAAAATACGGTGAAAAATCCGATCAAAAAATGTCGGTTTCCGACCTTTTGAAACTTTTGAAACCAGAAGCAATTTGACTCTCTTTTTTCTGACCGTAAAATGGAGATCCACATGTCAAAATTTTTTGCCACGGCGACCGCGATCGCAAAACTCAGTTTATTGCTATGTTTTTCGGTTGGGTTGACGTGTGGGCATGCATTCGCGGAATCCGCACCCTGCCACGGACACGAGGATTCTCAACTCGAAAAATCAACCGAAAATTCGGCGTGTGATCATTGTTTGCAATCAGCAAAAACGTGGAGTGAAAATGCGATTTTTTCTCTCTCGAGAATCGAAGCACCGGAAGTTCCGGCGCTGATTTTGGCCAGTTGGGAAATCGAAATTCCAGAATTAATTGCTGAAAAAACACTTTTTTTGCCACAGGATTTTGTGTTTGACGACAGACTGCTCCGGCAGATTCGCTCGGTCGTGTTGGTGGTTTAAAATTGGGATTCGTGTTTTCGAGTATTTTAAAAATTATCTTTTTATCTTTTTTCAAAATGTCTAAAAAATATTTCGTGTTCGGTTTTTTGACCATTGCTTTTGGCGTGGGGTTGATGCTTTTGTCTCAGGGATCTGCGTTTCAGGCGAGTTCGTTTGATCCGACGGCGGAAATCGCAGACTGCGGATGTGGTTCTGCAGAGTGTGATTGTGGCGCAGATTGCACGGGCGATTGTGATTGCGGATGCAGCGAATGTTCTGAAAAAGAATCAGTTGCAGCGCCAGCAACCGCACCAACGTGTGGTGTCAAAAAAGCAACAAGTGATTGTTCTGCGGGGAGTTTGTGTGGTGGATCGTGCGGAAGTGCGACCTGCGACGCGGCGACCGGTGGAAGTTGCGGTTGCGGAAGCTGATTGTTGATCGGTAAAAAATTATCCCCGTTCGGGTTTCTGGGCGGGGATTTTTTTGACTCGGAGCGAAGATTTTGAAAGAATGGAATCGTAGATTAATCCATTTTTATGGTAAAATCTCTTTTTTCATCCTGGTAAAAATGGCGAAAAAAAGTGGCCGATTTCCGTTTGTTTTTGAGATTTTGATCGGAATTCTTTTGTTTATTGTGGTTGTTTGGGGGTTATCTCGTGTGAATATTTTTCATTCAAAAACAGATTCAAATTTCGTGATCGAAAATGAAAAAACGCAGATTTCTGAAGAATTAAAAACGACGGCCACGCCGACGGAAGATTTAAGAATTCCTGATTTTGAAATAGATATGGATGCGTTGCGAGCGCCGCAGGGGGATTTGAACGAAGAATCCGAGTCTGCAAATTCGGGTGTGGAATCTGAGCCAGAAATTGTTTCGCCACCAGAAGTGGTGGAAGAAATTTTACCAGAAATAATTGTGATCGCGCCGATGTCGGCGCAGGCGACCGTCGATGAATTTTTTGCGGCGTACAATAAAAAAGATTTCGAGCGTGCGTGCGCGCTGATGTCTCGTTCGAAATGCGACGAGCGAATGTTCGGCGCGGTGGAGCGATTTTCCCAGGAATTTGAAAAAACCGTCGACGGCTACAAAAACGTGAAAGTGTGGGCGCCGTCGCTGCCGGAGGGATTTCACAGCGACGTGGTTTGCGTCGGGTACGAGTACGCGTACAAAAACGATTCGAATCCGAAAAAAATTCAGGAAATTTTGAGTTTTTATCTCGACGAAAAAGAACCCGGATTTTGGGAAATTCGTTCCCGCGTGTGCGAACGAAAAATGCTGAATCAAAAAATCGAAGTTCCGTGTCCGCTGCAGGCGATTCGACCGTTTTGTTTGTGAGAATTTTTTGGCAGAAGTTTTCAAATTTAAAAAAATCACCGGAGATTTCCGATAATTTTAATCGTGGTGCACGAGAGAGGACTTGAACCTCCACGGGAGAATAAATTCCCACTAGCCCCTCAAGCTAGCGCGTCTACCATTTCGCCACTCGTGCACGTTGTCGCTCGCCTGCGCGCGTTTCATTTTTGCGCTGAAAAATTTCACTGGCGTGGCGGCGGCGCTTTTTTCCTCGCAAACACGAATTTGTCGAATTTGTTCGGAGTTTTTCAAAACGTAAAAAAGAGCGCGGCGATTTTATTTTTTCTCCAGAAGTTGTCAAACTTTCCCGCGCGAGGTACACTGCGCGCGATGAATTTTTCTGAAAAACTGGAATCGGCGGTGCGCGAAAAAAATTCGTGTTTGATGCTCGGACTCGATCCGAACATTTCCAAAATGCCGAAATTTCTCCCAAAAACAGCAGCCGGCGCGCAGGAGTTTTGCGAAAAAATTCTCGACGCGACGCACGATCTGATCTGCGGTGTAAAAATTCAGATGGCGTATTTCGAGCAGTTTGGTTCGGCGGGAATTGCCGCGGTTGAAAATTTGCTCAAAAAATCGCGCGATCTCGGACTGATCACGATGATCGACGGAAAACGCAACGACATCGGTGCGACGGCCGAAGCGTACGCAGCGGCATATTTGGCGGACGGGCCACTGGGTGCGGATTGTTGCACGGTCAACCCGTTTCTCGGTTCCGACGGCGTGCTGCCGTTTGTCAAAAAGTGCGAAGAAAATGATCGTGGAATTTTCGTTCTCGTGCGCACGTCGAATCCGTCCGCGCTCGAATTTCAAGGCGGAAAAGAAGAAATTTCTCTGCGCGTGGCAGAAAAAATTGAAGAATGGAATATCACAACGCAGTCACCAAAAAATATGTTGTCGTCGGTCGGTGCGGTGATCGGAGCGACGATCGAGCCAGATTTTCTCAAATTTTTTCGCGACGAAATGCCGCACGCGTGGTTTCTTTGTCCAGGAGTCGGCGCGCAGGGCGGCAGTTTGGATGCGGTCAAAAATGTGCGAGTCAATGGGCTCGGCGTTTTGATTCCGGTGTCGCGATCGGTTTTGTACGCGAGCGCGGATGAAAATTTTGTCGCGGCCGCGCGGGACGAAATGCAAAAACTGTGGGAGTTGCAGGCGGACTAAATTGTTCGTGTTGGCACGACCAGAATATTTAGATCAGACGCGGCACAAAACTAATTTTCCAAAATTGCTTTGATTCGGCGCACGCCGCGGGATGACGATTCTTCTTTTTTGATTTTGAAAATTCCCAGATCGCCGGTGCGTTGCCAGTGCGGGCCGCCGCAGAGTTCGCGCGACCAGGTTTTTCCGGCGTCGTCTTTGAACGTAAAAATTTTCACCGTGTCGGGATATTTTTCCCAAAACGCGCCGACAACCGTCGGATCGTTTTCTGCGTCGACTTTTGGAATTTCTTCCAAACTCTGTTCCGCGTCCGCCGCGATCGCATCGTTCACAAATTTTTCGACGGCAGATTTTTGGTCGTCCGTCATTTTTTCATCGTGACTAAAATCGAATCGTAGCCGCTCTGGGGTGATGTTCGAACCGCGTTGCTCGACGTGATCGCCGAGAACTTTTCGCAGTCCAGCGACCATCAGGTGCGCCGCGGTGTGTAGTTTCACCGTCGCGTCGGTCGTGTCGCCGAGTCCGCCTTTGAATTTTTGTTCCGCGCCAGCGCGTGACATTTCTGCGTGTTTTTTCTCCGCTTCGTCAAAACTTTTTCGATCGATTTCCAAATCTTTTTCAGCGCAGAGTTCGGCCGTCATTTCGAACGGAAATCCGTACGTTTCGTACAACCAAAACGCTTTTTTTCCGGCGAGTTTTTTTGGCGCATCGTGTTTTTTTGCTGCGTCCAAAATTTTGTCCGCCAATTTTTCAAATTCGCGCTCGCCCGAAATCAAAGTTTTTCGAAACTGATCTTCCTCTCGCACGATTTCTTCGAAAATAAAATCGTTGTTTTTTTCGAGTTCCGGATAATTTTTTCCTAATTTTTCAATCACAACTTCCGCGAGCGGCAGCGTGAGATTTTCCGTGATTCCGAGTTTCATCCCGTGGCGAACGGCGCGACGAATCAGTCGGCGCAAAATGTAGCCCTGATCGGTGTTGGACGGTGCGACGCGATCGCCCAAAATAATTGTCGCGGTGCGGATGTGATCCGCCAAAATTCGGGCGGAAAAATGGAGTTCGGTTTCCGCGGTCGGGTTTTGAAAAACATCGAGATGCCCCGAAAGTTCCGCGATTTTTTCCAAAATTTCTGCGAACGCGTCGGTTTCAAACACCGATTTTTTCCCGTTCAAAATCGCCACGGTGCGCTCCAACCCCATTCCGGTGTCGACATTTTTTTGCGGCAAATTTTCCAAACTTCCGTCCGATTTTCGATCGAACGTCATAAAAACGTCGTTCCAGATTTCGACCCAGTGCGGATCGTCGTGCGTTTTTTGAAAATCCTCCGGAGCCGGCTCGTCGCCTGTCCAAAAAAACATTTCCGTGTCGGTGCCGCATGGTCCGGTGTCGCCTTTTTTCCACCAGTTTTCAGATTTCCCGAGAAACGCGATCCGCGATTTCGGCACGCCAGATTTCCCCCAAAATTCCGCAGATTCCGCGTCCCGCGGCGCGTCGTCGTCGCCCGCAAAAACCGAAACTGCCAATTTCGCCAGCGGCAATTTCAGCGTTTCCGTCAAAAATTCGAAACTCCACGCGATCTGCTCTTTTTTAAAATAATCGCCGAGCGACCAGTTTCCCAACATTTCGAAAAAAGTCAGGTGCGTCGCGTCGCCCACTTCGTCGATGTCGCCGGTGCGCACGCATTTTTGGAAATTCGCGAGCCGCGTGCCAGCCGGATGTTTTTCGCCGGAAAGGTACGGCACGAGCGGGTGCATCCCGGAATTGTGAAAAAGCGCGGTCGGATCATTTTCTGGCAAAACTCCTGCAGACGGAATGATCGCGTGATTTTTTTCTCTCCAAAAATCGAGCCATTTTTTCCGCAAATCGTCGGTGGTGATTTTCATTTTTTCAAATTCACAAAAAAATTCGCTCGCAAAAAATACCGGAATTTCGTCGTCCGGTCAATCCGCGTCGTGTTTTCCAAATTATTTGTAAAAAACTTTCACCGCGCGCTGTTCGCCTTCGCCGATCGAGTCGGTCGTCATTTCAGGGAAATTGTTCGCGATCCACACGTGCACGAGCCGTCGAAAATACGGACTCATCGGATTGAGTTTGATTTCAGAAAGATTTCGTTCGCGCATCAATTCGAGCGTGCGCTCAACTTTTTGCATCACTTTGGATTCCTGATCTTGTCGGTAGTTGTCGACGTCGACCGTCACAAAAATCTTTTCTTCGTTTTGTGACCACAAAATGTTTTTCAACAAAATCTGCAGCGCGTTGAGTGATTGTCCGTTTCGTCCGATCAATCGAGCAGCGTTGTCGGTTTCAATATTTGCGCGGTAGTGTCCGTTTTCTTCGGTCACCGTGACCACAGAATATGTTGCTTCGAATTTATCGAGCAAAAGTTTGAGCGTTTTTTGAATAATTGTTTCCATTTCGAGCGAGATTCTAAAAAATTTTCAAGATTCGTCAAGTGGCTCCGAGCATTTGAGATTTGATCAAAAAAACGATGAGCCACGCGAGAAATGTTACGGCAAGTCCGGTGAACGCGTACTTGATCGTGTTTTTTGCCTGTTCTTTGTCGTCGGTCGCCCCGCTGATAATTAATTGAAATCCGCTGTACAAAAGTAAAATCACGGCGATCGATCCGGCGAGTTTTGCGAGAAGATCGATAATTTTTACCACAAAAATAAAAACGTCTTCGAGATGCAAATCGCCCGTTTCGATTTTTTGCGCCAAAACTGGATTTGTGTCGCTGCTCGGGAGAATTCCGTCAAAATCTTCCGTCTGCGAAAAACGATCGGCATTATTTTCCTCCGTCTGCGCCGAAACAGCAGAAATCAAAAATCCGTTCAAAACAAGCACTGGAAGCGTCAACAAAAATAAAAATTTCTTCATTCGGTTTCGATCAGCATTTTCAAGAAAAAACAGGCAGAAGTCAAACTCCTGCCTGAGTGGGTTTTTGAAATTACGAAATGTTAATTAATTTTCAAATTTACACCTGTTCTTTTTTCTTTCTTTTTTTTGGCATCGCTTTTTGTCGCAACGATTCGATTTCTTCAACGGTTCCAGTTAATGTACTTTCTAAATTTTCTGTAAGATTTTGATAAATTGGAATCGACAGTTTGATTTTTGGATTTTCTGAAAAAATAAATTCTATCGAGTGAGTTTCTTCGTTTTTGATGACAGAATTTTTTGTCGGCATCGAATTCAAAACTTCGATGGGAAGATTGTGTGTCGCCAGAAATTTTTTTATCAAATAAAATATTGGTACAAAGTCGGCCCAGTATTCTGACTCTTCTCGTATTCCTAAAATTTTGAAACTCAAAAATTCTAGAATCTTTTCTTTTCCGGATCTTGCGTTTACTTTTTCTTGATTCATAAAACTTGTTTTTGTAAAAATTAATAAAATAAAAAATTTGCTTGAAAAAAATTTCGAATATTCAAAATCTCGTTCAAATTTACTTTTTTTCCATTTCGTTATTTCAAACATCTTTTTGCCAGTCCTGGTCGGAGATCGTGGCGATCCCGCTCAAAAATCATGACCGGCGGAGTGTATGAATGATTTCCTCGCTGTCAAATTTTTTTAAAACAACAGGATTTGACATTTGTGCTCGTATTTTTACAATCTCGTCGAGTTTTTTTAAAGTCTGAAAATGTCAAAAATTCTGCCACTCGACAAAGTCCGAAATATCGGAATTATTGCGCACATCGACGCGGGAAAAACAACCGTGACTGAGCGCGTACTTTTTTACACTGGAAAATCCCATAAAATTGGCGAAGTTCACGAAGGTGAGGCGACGATGGACTGGATGGAACAGGAGCAGGAACGCGGAATCACAATTACTTCTGCGGCGACAACTTGTTTTTGGAAAGATTGTTTGATCAATATTATTGACACTCCGGGGCACGTGGATTTCACCGTCGAAGTGGAACGATCGTTGCGCGTTTTGGATGGAGCGGCGTGTATTTTTGACGGAGTGGCGGGCGTGGAGCCGCAGTCAGAAACCGTTTGGCGACAAGCCGACAAATATAATGTTCCGCGATTGTGTTTCATCAATAAACTCGATCGAACCGGCGCGTCATTTTGGCGAAGTTACGAATCGATCACCGAACGTTTGACGAAAAACGCATTTCCAATCCAAATTCCAATCGGAATCGAAGGTGGATTTCGTGGAATCATCGATTTGATCACAATGAAAGCGACGTTGTACTACGATGATTTGGGAAAAGATATTCGTGTTGAAGAAATTCCTGCGGACATGAAAGCTGAAGCCGAAGAATGGCGAGAAAAAATGATGGAATCGGTTTGCGGTTGCGACGAAGAATTGATGGAAAAATATCTCGACGGAGCCGATATTTCAGAAGAAGAAATTTTACGCGGAATGCGTCGTGCCGTGATCGCGAACGAGTTTGTTCCGGTTTTGACGGGAACCGCTTTGAAAAATAAAGGAGTGCAGCCGTTGCTCGATAAAGTTTGTGAGATTTTGCCATCACCGCTTGACATTCCGCCAGCGGAGGGACACGACGCAGACGATTTGGAGAAAAAAATTTCGTGTCCACCGAAAGCAGATGGACCGCTTGCCGCACTCGCATTCAAAATTGCGACCGATCCGTACGTTGGAAGACTTTCGTTCGTTCGCGTGTACGCGGGAACGCTGGTTTCTGGTTCGTACGTGTACAATCCAACTTCTGGAAAAAAAGAGCGAATTGGCCGATTACTTCAGATGCACGCCAACACGCGAGAAGAAATTCAAGAAATTCAAGCGGGGCACATCGGTGCGGTTGTTGGTTTGAAAGCAACGCGAACCGGCGATACACTTTGTGACGAAAAAAATCCGTTTTTGCTTGAATCGATCGATTTTCCTGAACCAGTGATTCAGATTTCCATCGAACCAAAAACGAAAGCCGATCAGGAAAAAATGGGAATCGCGCTTCAAAAATTAGCCGAAGAAGATCCAACGTTCCGAGTCCACACAGACGATGAAACAAATCAGACAATTATTTCTGGAATGGGCGAATTGCATTTGGATATTATTGTCGATCGAATGAAACGCGAATTCAAAGTGGAAGCAACGATCGGACAGCCGCAAGTGGCGTACCGAGAAACGATTCAAAAAGAAGTGGTGGCGGAATATGTTCACAAAAAACAATCTGGTGGACGCGGACAGTTTGCGCACATCATGTGTAAAATGAGACCGGGAGAACCGGGCGCGGGATTCAAATTTATCAACTCGATTCGGGGAGCTTCGATTCCAAATGAGTACATTCCCGGTTGTGAAAAAGGATTTAAAGAAGCGATTACTCGCGGAATTTTGGCGGGGTACCAGGTGGTGGACGTGGAAGTTGAATTGTTCGACGGAAAATATCACGACGTGGATTCTTCCGAACTTGCGTTTAAAATCGCGGCAGCACAAGCATTTAAAGAAGGAGGAAAAAAAGCTTCGCCGGTGATTCTCGAGCCGTTGATGGATGTGGAAATCGTGACGCCGGAAGATTATCTCGGAGACGTGATGGGAAATGTTTCGTCAAAACGAGGAATTATCCAAGAGCAGGGCGCGCGCGGTCTCAATAAATTTGTCAAATCAATGATTCCACTCGGAGAAATGTTTGGGTACGCGACCGAGTTGCGTTCGATGACGCAGGGACGTGCGAGTTACACGATGGAATTTGGACACTACTCAAAAGTTCCAAACAGTGTTGCGGAAAAAATTATTGCGGATCGACAGGGGTAAGAAAATTAAAAATGAAAAATTAAGAATTAAAAATTCTTGGAAATTGTGAAAACACCTCGCGCGATCGGGGTGTTTTTTTTGACAAAAAAACATTTTCGTGGAATAAATTTTTTCGATGTCAAAAAATCTCGTCATCGGACAGGGACTCGGATCGCAGCAGCCGTGGTCGCACGATTTGGCGCGAGAGTTTGAAAATCGTGGAATTTTCACGTGGAACGAAAAAATGCCGGATGCGGAATTTCCAACCTCTGAAACCGCGGGAAAATGGAGCGCGATTTTTCAAAAAATTTTCACGCCGGAAACCACGGCGTTCGTGCACTCGGCGAGTGCGATTTCGGCGATCGATGCGCTGCGAAATGCGGAACTTCAAAACCTCATTTTTCTCGCGGGCTGGTGCGCCGATCCCGGACAAAAACTCGATCCGTGGGGAAAAACGGTTCGCAAAATTTTCACGCGGAACGGTGAATATTTTCTCGCGCCATTTTTGGAACTTTTAAAAAAACATGCGCCCGATTGGCAACATTTAAAAAATTCTGTGCACGGAAAAATTTGCATCGTTTTTTCCGCTGACGATCCGTACGTGCACCTGAGCGAAGCCGAATTTTTTCACAAAAAATTTCCTGGCTCCGAACTTTTAAAAATTGAAAACGCGGGACATTTTGAGTTTCGTCCGGGAAATAAAAATCGCGCGGCAAAGAATGAAAAATTGCCAGAAATTTTGCGACAAAAAATTTTGGAAATCGTCTGAAAATTATTTCGCAAATTTTTCCACCAATTTCACCAGCAACGATTTTTTTTCGTCCAAACTTTTTGCGTCGCGCGCCTCGATCCGAATCGCGATTTTTGGACTCGTGTTGCTGCAGCGGATGATCCACCATTCGCCATTTTCGCCGTCCCAGCGTACCCCGTCGGTCGTGTCGAGATTTTTAAATTTTTTCGAAAGTTCCGCGCGCACTTTTTCCAAAATCTCAAATTTGTGCTCGTCCGGCACCGAAATTTTTTCACTAAATTCCAACAAATCTGGCCAGCGAACGGTGATTTCGTGCAGCAGCGCGGGGAATTTTTCCACCGCCGCCAAAAATCTCAACGCCGCGAGACACGCGTCGTCGTGTCCGTAAAAATTTTCTCCGATCATAAAATGCCCCGATTGTTCGCCGCCGAGCCGCGCGTCGTGCGCGTGCATCGCCTCCTCGATAAACGAGTGCCCGGTTTTGCTGCGAATCGGGTGTCCGCCAATTTCGCGAATTTTTTCTGCGAGCAGCGCCGAACTCATCGCGTCCACCACGATCGGCGCGCCGGGATTTCTGCTCAAAAAATCTGCAGCCAGCACGAATAAAATTTTATCCGCACTCAAAATCGTTCCGTTTTTTTGTACGACGCCGAGTCGGTCACCGTCGCCGTCAAATGCCAGCCCAAATTCCGCGCCGGAGTTTTTCACTGCCGCGATCAAATCCTGTAAATTTTCTGGCCGCTCGGGATCTGGCTGGTGGTTTGGAAAATTCGGATCGAGATCGCAAAAAAGTTCCACAATTTCGTGTTCAAATTTTTTCAAAACTTCCGGATAAAAAATTCCGGCAACACCGTTTCCCGCGTCGACAACAAGTTTTCGCGCCGTTTGCGCCGGCGTGATTTTGCGGATTTTTTCGACGTATTTTTCAAAAAAATCAATTTTTTCGCAGCCGTTCGCGCACGTTCCAAAAGTTTTTGCGCCCGGACACTCGAGACATTCTGCGCGTTTTTGAATTTCCAAAATCTCGTCGCCGCACACCGCGCCGCGGCGGGCGGTGAGCTTCAATCCGTTGTCGGCGGGTGGATTGTGGCTCGCGGAGATTTGGATCGTCGCGTCAAAAGTTCCTGCGTGCAGCGCAAAATAATTCACCGGTGTCGGCAAAATTCCGCCCCACACCGTTTCCGCGCCAGCGGCTTCGAGTCCCGCGATCACCGCCGGCCAGAGCGCGGCCATCGAATTCCGTCCGTCGCCCGACACAAAAATGCGTGGTTTTTCGATTCCGAATTTTTCAGAAATGTGCTGGCCGAACGCCCGCGCGATCACAAAAAATCCGTCTTCATCGAAGTCCACGAACGCTTCGCCGCGAATGTCGTACGCCCGAAAAATTTTCGAATTGAGTTTCATCGGTGGAATTTTAGCGGAGGAAAATAAAAAAGCCGAGATTTTTTTTGACACGACTTGACTTCTTTGTAAAATCGCTGCGCAATTTAATCTTGTTTTAAAATAATTTTTAAAAATTTGAAAGAATGAAAAAGTTTCTGTTGGTGGCAGCCGTTTTCTCGGCATCGGCTTTTGGCATCGCTGCGGCGATGAATAGCGCGCAAGATTTACGAAATGAGGGATCGTACCAAAATTATGATAAAGGACGCAGCGGAGACAGCGGTGTCCGCGCGATGGATATTTCCGGTCATATTTATTCCAACGCAGATTTGACGAATAAATTGTACAAAAAAAATCCGAACGGGGATTCTCGTGCTGAGGGAGTGAATGTGTACCAATTTCTCAATTGGAAACAGGCGCGACGACAAGCGTACTGGGAAACCGATGGCGACAGAAAATCGTACAAAAAAGCGTTTGGCTACATTATTCCACGAACAGAGTTGAAAAAATTACGAACAGTGGATCTCATTCGTCGAGAAAGTGATTTGAACGGAGAAGTTTCGGGACGCGAAAAATTGCTCCGAATGTACCGATAAAATAAGTTGAGAGTTCAGAGTTCAGAGTTTTAAAAAAGTTGAAAGTTGAGAGTTGAGAGTTTCGAGTTTTTCAAAAAACAACAACTTCCTGCCCCGGGAAAAAACTGCGTTCTGGAAAAAAACAACCCCCTCGCCCCCTTGTCAGGGGGAATGCGGGGAAAGTTTTAAAAAGTTGAAAGTTGAGAGTTGAGAGTTGAGAGTTCAGAGTTTTAAAAAAGTTAAAAGTTGAGAGTTGAGAGTTCAGAGTTTTCAAAAAATTAGAGAACGCAGATCTGCGTTCTGTGAAAGTTCAGAGTTTCGAGTTTTTCAAAAACAAAAAATATTCGAAGATTGGCGAGCGGAGCGAGCCAATCAAGTTTTTTAAAAATTCGTTTCTGCCGGAGGCTTTTTGAAAAGTTGAGAATTTCGAGGCGGGAGCGCAGATTTGCGTTCCTTTAATTTTCTTTTTATTGCATTTCTTTTTCAAATCCGTAAAAATTCCGTCCGAAATGAAGTCGTACCGGATTCAGACTTTTGGCTGCCAGATGAATTATTCCGACTCGGAGCGCGTCACGAGCGTTTTGGATCGCTGTGGTTTGTGTTTGGCTGGAGAAAATGATTCGCCGGATGTTTTGATTTTCAACACGTGTTCGGTTCGGCAGCGAGCGGAAGACAAAGCCGTCGGCGCGATGCGCGATGCGCGGAAACAATTTCCAGCCGCGCGGATCGGTGTGACCGGCTGCATGGTTCGCCAGACGGGAACGGCGGCGGACAGTCGCGACCAACTTTTGAAATTGGATTCTGTGGATTTTACGTTCCGGATTGAAGACGCGGCGCGATTGCCAAAAATTCTTTCGAGTTTTTCTGGATTTGAAAACGTGCTGCCAGAATTCGAAAATTTTTTCGGAACGGGCGAGATTGAAAATTATTTTCGCATCGCTCCAAAAGTGAAAAATCCAGCGCAAGTTTTTGTTCCGATCACGCAGGGCTGCGACAAATTTTGCACGTACTGCATCGTGCCGTACACGCGCGGACGCGAAATTTCGCGACCGATCGGTGAAATTTTGGACGAGTGTGAAAATCTCGTTCGTGCGGGCGCGCGAGAAATCACGTTGCTCGGGCAAAACGTAAATTCGTTCGTTTCCGACGGCGAAAAAAGTTTTCCTGAACTTTTGAAAAAAGTCGATGAGCTCCACAAAATCGGACTTTCGCGCACGCGATTTACTTCTGCTCATCCGCAGGATTTTACCGACGAAGTTGTCGATGTTTTGGCAAAAATGAAAACGGCGTGTCCGTACGTGCATCTGCCCGTGCAGCACGGATCGGACAGAATGTTGCGTGCGATGAATCGCAATTATTCGGTGGAAAAATACGAGAAAATTATTTCAAATCTCCGAAAAAAAATTCCAAACTGCACGCTTGCGACGGATGTGATCGTCGGATTTCCGGGTGAGACGGAGGACGATTTTTGGCAGTTGTGCGAGGTTGCGCGTCGGATGAGGTTTGATTTTTCATATACGGCGATTTTTTCTCCACGGAAAAACACACCAGCTTCTCGAATGAAAAAAGATTTTATTCCACAGGAACAAAAACGAGAACGGTTTCATGCGTTCGATACGATTGTGAAAGATTCGGCATTCGCACGGCGTGAAAAATTTATCGGACAAACTTTGGAAATTTTGGTTGAATCGTCGCAGCCGCAATTAGGTGGAACTTTTCTTAATGGTGGGCGCAGTCGTGAATTTCTTGAAACTTATTTTCTTTCGGATCAATCGTTGATTGGAAAAGAAGTGTCCGTCAAAATCACGGGACGAAAAGGATACGTTTTAGATGGGGATTGGGTTGGGAAAAATAAGGGAAAGCAGAAACCTGCGGGCTTACGAGCAGTTTAAAAAAGAATGAATCAATTTTTTTTGAGCTTGGATTTGGCGGCGTGAATAGTGAATAAAATCAGGACTGCATGGTTCAAGAAATAAAGAGAAAAACTCTTGATTTTTTGTAAAACTTCTGGTAAGATGTCCTGATTTTTCTCAAAATTTCAATTAAATAAATAACAAAAAAATGAAAAATCTTTACTCGGTTTCGGTCGCATCTCATCACAGATTTCTCTTTGCAGCCAAAGATGTGATCGGAGCGGATGTACAAAATAAACAGATTTCTGTTGAAAATAAGGCTTACAATGATGTGGCAGTCTGGACGAAGGATGCAGCAAATAAGTTGGGAGACGATGTTTCTACGTATATTAAAAAGGAAAATCTTAAAAAAGACACAACGGTGCGAGAGGTTCAATCAGGAGATTCTGTGGGAGCAATTGCACTTGGATTCAAAAAAGAAGGATGGCTCGACGTCAAAAGTATTTACGGTGCAAAAGCAAAATATGCAGAAGGATTTGAACCTTCGCAAAAACAGATCGATAAATGGAATATCCCTGCCGATGCAGTGGCAAAAATGAAAGCAGGAGAACCATTTCCTCTTTCGTATGCCAATTTCCTTTTTCCAGGACAAAATGTCTGGGTTGAGGGAACGGATACTGTTGTGATCGGAAAAGGAACGCCAGAAGAAAAGGGAGAAACACCAGAAGAAAAATTAAAAAGAGAGGAGGAAGAAAAAAAAGCAAAAGAAGAAAAAGAGCGAAAAGCTAAGGAAGAAGCAGACAAAAAAGCAGCAGAGGAAGAATTACAGAGATTGGAAGGCGAAGCAAAAAAAGCGAAAGAAGTCGCAGCTGCAGCGAAAGTCGAAGCAAAAAGATTACAAGCAGAAGCTGATGTGGCAACCGCGGCAGAAAAAGTGCAAAAACAAGCGGAAGCAGATGCAGCGAAAGCAGTCGCTGAGGCAACACAAAAGGCTGCAGATGAAGCCGAGGCCGCAAAAGAGGCTTGTAAAACGGAGGAGGAAGAAGAAAGACTTAAAAAAGACGCAGAGGAGCAACAAAGATTGAAAGACGAAGAAAAGAGACGCCTGGAAGATGAGAAGAAATGCGAAGAAGATGCGGAGAAAGAAGCAAAAAGAATTGAAAAAGAGGAAGAGGAAAGAAAAAAGAAAAAAGGAGGAATTAATTTGCCCAAAGGGAAGACAATCGGAAATGATACAATCGTGACTCCAATAGTTGTCCCAGATACAACGGTGACTCCGATTGTTGTCCCAGATACAACAGTGACTCCAATCGTTTTGCCCAAAGGGAAGACAATCGGAAATGATACAATCGTGACTCCAATTGTTGCCCCAGACACAACGGTAACTCCAATAGTTGTACCAGACACAACGGTGACTCCAATCGTTTTGCCGGGGGGGAAGACAATCGGAAATGATACAATCGTGACTCCGGTTGTTGTACCAGATACAACGGTGACTCCAATTGTTGTGCCAGATACAACGGTAACTCTGATTGATTTACCAGTAGGAAATACACTTAGCTCAGTGGACAAAAATGAAGACTTAATTGCGGACGCAGGAAACCAAAAAAGTTGGTGGAATCGCTTAGTTGGTTAATCAGCAAAGAATAAAAAGAAATATAAAAAGAGGTGAATATTCACCTCTTTTTTTTGTAGATTTATAAAAAACCAACATAGATAAAAAGGGAATACTTGCGCATTCCCTTTCAATATCTTTCAGTTGATAGTGTTTTAATTCACACTAGCGTACCACAGACCTGATATTGCTACCGAGTCTGTTTCTGCATGTTTCCTTGGCAATGGAAAAAGGCCTTTGTTTGAGTTCTGGTTTAACACCAAGAATTCAGAATTTGCCAATTTCCAAACGGGTGCCTCTGTTCCAAACTTGAAATTTACCGTTGAATCCGCTTGTGTCTTGAATATAAAGCCAGGATCGTTGGTTTGATCCAACTGTACGGATAGTACGTTTCCTGCAATATTTCCAAGGAATGATTCCAATTTTGGCAATGTGTTAACGGAATCGGGCATCGATTTCCAGTCCAGTTGTGTCAATTTTTTAATTGCTTGGTCGTGTCCAGCAATTAGGTCCGGAATAAAACTCTTCTCCGCGATTATGAAGTCTGTTCGGTTTCTTAAATAATAGCCAAGCATCCAGGCATCTTCCTCATCTATGAGTGAGAATATGGCATCGGAATTTTCATTGATTATTTTTTTGAAATCAGCATTTCCCAGGACAGTTCTTCCCATTTTCATGATTGTGGCTTTGTTAGCGACAAGGAATGAATCGTTTTCAATAACAAACTGGATCACATCACTGTGATCATTTACTAAGGAGATTACATCTCCTTTTTGTAGAAGAGTTATGGTTCCTTTCGGAGCCAACAGGAAGAATGCAATTACAATTGCTACTAGCAGAGCGCCAACGCCTGCAAAAAAGTTTCGGTTAAAAAATTCTTTTTTCATAATAAATTTGTTTAAAGGATTAAATTATTAAATTATTAAAATTATATATCTGAGCGTGAAACCCTGAGTCGCGTCGACCCACGATATCACACTCAGACCGGGAGAAATCTCCCAACCTTTAAAACATTTAAAATGAAATTTTTTTGGTACGCCGTGTTTTCAAAGAACAACATCAAATAGAAAGATCTGCCTTTGTAGATGGAGCGTCCGAAGAGTTTCCAGCCATTTCAAAGGCAAATGAGTTTATTTGATTTAAAAGAACATATGTATTATATATCCCTTTTGAGGATTTGTCAATACTTTTTCCTAAAAAGTCCTAAGTTTTTGAACCCAAAAAATGCGGGAACCATGATGTATAAAGGAAAAAACGGAGTATAATATAGAACGAAAGAACCCATTTTATAACCCGTTTTTTCATGAATAAATATATCCTTGATTCCATAAAAAACAACACGAAAACGGTGTTTCTGAAAATGAGTGTTCCCCAGAAAAAAGCGCTCACCTTAATGATAAAGCGCATATTTCAAACGGGAAGCGGGATTTTGCAGCATTTGGGCGACGGAAGTAAACAACTCCCCAAAACAATTGCTCAAAAATTCTCACGACATCTTGGAAATCTTGATTTACTAAATCCTGTGGAAAGTTTTTCTGACCGTCAAATTTTAAAATATTTACCTAAAGATGGTGTTATCGCGTACGATTTAACGGATATTGCGAAACCTACAGCAAAGAAAATTGAAAATATGACCATGGCGTTTGATGGGAGTCAGCGACGAAAAGGACGCGGATTTTTTGTACACGGAGTGGGATTCGGGAACCTCTTGTGGCGGCTCAGAATGCATGATAATACACGCCATTGCTTGCCTCAGATACGGAAAGAGATTCTTACTAAATTGATAAAACTAACGAAAATGCGAAACCCAATTTTCGCCTTAGATCGAGGAAATGATGACCGAAAATTATTTGAATTTTTAAGTGAGAAATCTACTCGATTTATCGTGCGCTTGAAGTGTGATCGACATGTTATTTTTAGCGAAACAGGAGAAACTAAGCGAGTCGATCAAATCCAGACAGGACGCTACAAAGTCCTTATTTCCAAAGACGGAACGGAACAACGAAAAACCCCAGAATATTGTTCATATCAGCTCGTTATTTTTCAAAAACAAAAATCTAAAAAATCACCGATTCGTCTCCTGATCTCGAACAATTTAGATCCAGAAAACGAACTCACTAATAAGCAAATTATAAATCTATATCTACAATGCTGGGGAGTCGAGAATTCTTTTAAGCAGATAAAATCTACTTTAAACCTTGAAGATATTTGAGTTTTAAAGTTCAAAAAATTTCAGAATTTTGTTTCGCTGTTGCATTTTTGTTCGTTGTTGAACGAATTATTGCTCGCACGCGTGCAGGAAAATATAAAAATCTTTCAAAATATATCGCTTACAAAAATATTCTATGAATATAAAAAATTCCTAAAACGGTACACCCTGACTATCAATTCTCACTCTTTCTTTCGTTTTCTGCAAAAGATTTTTCCGACTTTTTCCGTTTACAGAAAAAAGCCCAAAACTCAATCACAGCCTTCCTTGTTTCAATTCTTACATGAAAAACTTAGGACTTTTTAGTTTTTCATTTTGTCAAACATATTTCGAAAAAACGCAAAAACCAGACTTCTCAAAAAGATCCATTTTTTGATTCTTGCGATCAAAATCCAAAATTCTGGAAAAAATATTTTTTCTTTTTCTCGAGAAAATCTCGTGAAATTTCACCAATTTCTCCGAGAATGAGTTTTTTATTTAGCGTTGCGATCTTGTTAAATCTGATCGTCGAATCAACTTTCAAGCCGTTTTCGGCGGATTTTTTTATCGGCAATCCGTCGGATTTTTGGTGTGAACTGATGAACGCGACGATGAGATCAGCGGTTTCATTTTTTGCGGAAATAATCAGCGCGGGACGGATTTTTGTCGAAGTCAAATCGGTGAATGGGAACGGAATTAAAACGATTTTTCCAAACTCAAACATATCGTTTTTTGAGATCATTTAAATGATAAATATCTGGTTCTGTTGCCAAAAAATCAAAACTGGCGGAGTGTGTATTTATTTCAGAAATGGGAATTTCCGTTTCGTCAATTTCAGGAAAAGGAACAATGAGAATATCTTGCCGGACTGCAATAATTTTTTTCCCGTATTTTACCTGTTTGACAATGTCCGCAAAATTATTGCGCGCCTGCGTTTTTGTGTAAGAAATCATCGTTTTTTTGAAATTTTATTTCGTACAAATTGTACAAAATGGCAGATTTTTTGTCAAATTTGTTGTGTTTTTGAGTCCGGAATTGGCGAACTCAACAACGAATAAAGTTTTTCCTTGGTTTTTCTTGATTTATTTTTTTAAAACTGGTAGAATATCTTGATTTCTCATTCATAATTTATAAAAACAAAAAAATGAAAAATCTTTTCTCGGTTTCGGCGTCTCGACAAATCGGGACAAAACATATTTTCCGGATTGGCTCAATTGATTCCGGACGCGCAGCAACAAAAGAAATGGCAGCGCAGCCAGACCCAGTTCCTGTGGATTTGACGAATTATTTCGCAAAAGTAAAAAAAGGCGAATATTTCTCAATCACAAAACGAACGGAAATGAAAGCAAATCCTGAAGCAAAAAAAGGAGTTGCGGCTTTGCAGCAGGTTTTGAAAGATGGTGGACTTTTTGATGCAGCGGAAGCTGAATTGAAAAATGCCGATTCCGAATTTCGAAAAGCGATTGAAAAAATAGAAGCAGTTGCCGGAAAAAAATTGTTCGGATATTCGTTGGCAGCATTTGATAAAAATCAAAAATTGTCGCAGAGTTCCGACGGAGATTACGGACATTCGACGCGACTGGGAGTGGCGTATTTGCAGTGGAAATACGGTGCAAAAGTTGATGGAGCATTTGGTTCGGAGACGATGGCGTTGATCAAAATTGATACATTGGATAAAAAATTGCAGGAAGAACCGACAAATGAAGATTTGCAAAAATTGAAAGTTGCGGTTGCAAAAGAAAACGAAAAAACGGAAGAAAAAACAACACCAGTAGAAAAAGTTGAAAAATCAGTTGAAGTTTCGACGATGGTTGGAGCGGTGATTTCTCAAAATATTTACAAAGGTGGGCAGACACTTTATGACAAAACTGGAAAATCAATCGGAACGTGGCCAGCAGAAACTGCTGCGGAAATCGTCGGTGCGGACGCCGGCGCTGGAGGAAAATATGAAATTAAATTTAAAAATGAAAATGAAGAAGAAGTGACCGGATACGTCTGGAAACGTCAAAAAATTGAAACTGTTCCTGCGACAGATACGACTCAAGGAAGTGGTGAATACAAATACGAAAACATTGCTACGGTCGTAACTTCTGCAAAAGAAGTAGAACAAAAAGAATTGAAAAAACAAGAAGAAGAAAAAGATGTTGAAAAAGCAAAAAAAGCAAAAGCAGAAAAAGCAGAAAAAGCAAAAGAAAAAAAAGAGAAAGAAAAAGCGGTTGCGTCAAAAGTAAAAACTTTTGTGGAGGATGATTTGCGTCCGGGACAGTGTGAAAAAGTTGAAACAATCACATTTGATGGTGGAAAAGTTTTGATTGGAAAAGAACGAAATCCAGACAAGTTTGCGACTTGGGATCGATCGGTCGTTGATTCAACCGATGTGTACAAAAATCGCGATGATGAATTGAAGAAAGTGATCATTGGTGCACTTCGAGAGCACGCCGGGGAATAAAAATTTTCACGAAAACTAAAAAAAAGGCCGCCTCCGGGCGGTTTTTTTTTGTAGAAACCTATCCCCCACCCCCTTCCCTTAAAAAGGAAGGGGCGTTTTATTTTTTCTTCCCCCCAATTAAGGGGGGATTGAGGGGGGTTTTCTCAGAATTCTTCAAATTTCACCACCGCGCGGAAATTCTGATCGATCAGATTGACCGGACGGCCGATGTTGTACGTTTCCGCTTCAAAAATCCCGTCGAGCGGAGAAATCGTCGTCATCAGCTCCGTTTTTTCTCGGCCGGGAGTTCCCACGAGTTGAAAATTGTACGGGCGCCAGTTGCGGCTGCCGCGCGCGATTCGCGTGTCGTACGCGAGTTCGATTTCCAGTTTTTCTCCGGGGGCGACAAACATCGGCACTTCGAAAATTTTCCAGGTTTCAGATTTTTTCACGCCGATCGCGCCGGACGGCGAATCAAAATTTCGTAATTCTGCGTCCGCGGGAACCCAAATTCGCAGCACGGTGCGGTTTTGTCCGTACCCGAGTTTCCACCAGAGTTCGTCGGTCAATTTTTCTCGCATCGCCGCGGGCCACGATTTTTCTCCCAAAAGTTCCGAAAGTTCGCCGTGTCGCAGCGTGTGATTTCGCACGATTTTCAAAGAATTTTTTACCGCGCCGTCCGCACCGATTTCGCTGTCGTGGCGCAGTTTTGTCCACAAAAATTTCTCCGATTTATTCGCGCCGATCGACACAAAATCAAACATCAAAAAATTGTCCGCATCTTTTTCTGTGCGCATCGATCCGTCGATTTTCCAGCGTTCAAAAACTTTTTCGACACCGCGATCGTCCGACCACGCGAGCACATTTTTTTGCGCGAGAAAATTTTCAAAATCAAAAGTTTGTGCGTGCGGATCATTTTCCAAAAACATTTCCGCGAGTTGTCGCATCCGAATCGGATCGAGCAGCGCGGCAGCGACGTCCAGCACCGGATCTTTGACGTTCATCCGGCCGGCGAGTTTCGCTTCGATGAGAAACTGCAGCACGACATCAAAATTTACAGAATTTATCGTGAGATTCCAGTCGGGGAGCGAAACCGGGCCGGTCAATTTCAACATTTCTTCCGCGACATTTTGATTGATCGCAAAAATTGTGCCCGGTTTTTTTTCTCCCGCAGCAACAAAAAATCGCTGAATTTTTTCTGCACTGGTCGGAAAATCTGGCCAAAAATTTCCGTCTCGCAGCGAAATTGTTTTCGACAAATTGTGAAAAAATTCTGGTGCCGGCAGCTGATTTCGCGGATCGATCAGCCGATCGAGCGCGTACACATCGCGAAAATCCCACGTGAATTTTCCGTCTTTTTCAAAATCAATCACGATCAAACTTCCGAGAAATCCGCCGGTGGAGCGCGGTTCGTTCTGGTTTTGCAGCAAAATTAAAATGCGTTCCTCGTTGCTCGCAAATTTTTGCAGCATTTTTTCCGCTCGCAGCGCACCGACGAGTTTTTCCCGCGCGCCGTGCACGATTTCCAAAATTTTGTCCTGCTCGGATTTCTGCGCGTCGTCGAGCAAAAAATCAGGAATCGTGCTCAGATTTCGATCGATGTGCGCGAGTGATTTTTCGATTTTTTTCAGTGATTCAAAAATCTCAAACGCGACAATTTTTTGCACCTGCGGCGAATCCGGATTGATGCGGATTTTCGTCGTCGTGCCCAGAGGAAATGTTGATTTGAGATTCTCAATTTCCGTCAAAATATTTTGAACTTCGAGGAGCGAATTTTTCACATTTGAAATCGGAAAAATGTTTGGCAAATTTTCCGTTTTTTCGACGATCGCTGCCCAATTTTCCGTGCTCGTGCCAGCAGATTTTGCGTCGGCGGCGATTTCCAAAATCTGTTTTTTTACCACCGGAACTTGCTCGCGCACGACCACCGCGCCGGTTCCAACCGCCGCGATCAGCATTCCGAGGAGCACGACAAATGTTCGCATCGCGGGAGGAAACTACCGAGATTTTGCGAAAGTTTCAAGATTGTTTTTTTTCGGCGGAATTTATTTCGTCGCCTGCGAACGAAATTTCAAATTGAAAAAAAGATGAAAATTTTCACGTTTCATTTTTCAATTCTAAAACTCCGGCCACCGCCACCACTGGCAAGAAAATCAGCGGAAAAAAAAGCGAATTCACAAAACTTGCGTGCACCAGCAGCGCGAGAAATCCTGCCGCAAATCCGAGCGATCGCGGATCGCGTTTTTTTCTCCAACCGCGAAATCCGCAGTTCCACAATTTTCCCAGGAAAAAAATGTACGCCAAAAATCCCAAAATCCCGCTCGTGACCAGCACTGTCAGATGCGTGCTGTCGGCGCCGCCCGCCGAAAAATAATTTTCATCGACGATTCCCTCCTCGGCCGCAGCCCAGCGGTACGTTCCAAATCCCGTGCCGACGATCGGATTTTTTTCAAAAAGTTCGAACGATTTTTTCCAGTTTGTGATTCGCAAATTTGCCGTTGGATCGACTTCGTCCGTGTCGCGGAGAATTATCGAGCGCGTTGTTCCGACGAGTTCGCCGATTCGCTGCTGCGCGCGCGGGCTGGCGGCGATTCCAGTGGTGGCGATCAGCGCCGCGATGATGAGAATTTTCCAATCTTTCAGCAAAAAAAAGAATCCGAGTCCGATGCCCGTGGCGAGTAATCCACTTCTAGAAAATGTGAAAAAAAGTGCGAAAATTGCGATTCCGGCGAGCGCGAGCAATTTTGGATTTTTTCTCCGGTACCATTCTCCGAGCACGACGGGAATCAAAAACCCGAGAAATCCCGCGAGATAATTTGGATCGAGCCACGTCCCGAGCAGGCGTCCGGAGTGCGGATCGAGGCCGCCTTCCGTCGAAAAAGTTGAAATATCCGGCACGATAAAAAATTGCACAAATCCGAGAAAAATTACGACTGCAGAAATTGTGAAAAATTTCGAATAAAAACTGGATTTCTCCCCCTGTGTCCCCCTCACGGAGGGGGATTTTTGAAAAAGATCCGTCGCCGCCCACCCAAAAATCAAAAATTCCACGAGTCGCACGAGGTACGCCGCGGAGAGAAATTTCGATTTCAAATCCAGATCCCATGCGCCGAGAAGCCACGTCGCGAACAAAATTGAAACGAAAAAAAATCCAGCGCCGATCCAGCGATTTTTTGGAAAATTGCGTTCGATCACAATTTTCTGAATCAGCCACACTGTACAAAAAACGGGCAAAATCAGATCGGTTGCCAACACGCCGGCACCACCGGCGTCGAATCGCGCGAGCATCCCAGGGATGAGGAGCGCCAGACAGATCCAGAAAAATGTTCGCATCGCGATGTTTTTACCGGAACGTCCAGAAAAAATCCAGTCGAATGAAATTTTAAAACTCGCAATTTTTCACTTTCTCGCCTCGTAAAAAATTTTCGTATATTTCTTCGGATGGGAAAACGAGTTGTCGTTCATCATCAAGATAAGATCCATATTTTTCTAATCTTTCGCGTGTGATTTTCCACTCATCACTTTGAATACCTCCGCGCTTTTCCCATGCATCTTCTCGCAAGTGGCAGGCGTTAAACATTTCTTTAAATGATTCATGACCCCATCTGAGTTGTTGGAGTTTGAGTTTGTTCACAATCTGACAAGCTTCATCAGAAATTTGTTTTGGTGCCTTCTCTCTTTCTTTCAGTGTTATCGCAACGGTCAAAGTCCCATTGTCATCGGTAGCATCTTCAGGACTGTTTACTTCCCAGCCATCAGGAAGAAGATTTTTGTTTTTGGAAAGATTTTCTAAAATATTTATGTTCTCAGTTGACAAATATTGATGTTCTTTTCCACGGATTCTTTCTTTTACCGCGATGGATACGTATACATTATTCACATTTCCACCACTTTCATGAGTTTTGATATTTTTATCGAATAGTTTTTGACATGCCAATATCATTGGCGTATCGACAATTTCTTGAACAGCTTTTTTGGTTGATATTCTTTGGCTGCGTTGGTCATCTTCTGCGGGGTCCCTAACAACTCCTTTCAGGGTGTCTGGAAACACGATGCCAGAATCCCAATCAAAATCAAAAGAAGTGGTTCCAGAAGGAGGATCGGAAAGGTCGCATTCAAATTCACAATTCATCGGTTCATTTTACCAAAAATTGCCATTAAAGTCCAGTTGTAAATTTCCAAAAAATCGGTACTTTTTCCCCGATGTCCACGCCGGTTCAACGACAGTTTTCAGAACTCAAAAAACAGAATCCCGATGCGATTTTATTTTTTCGGCTGGGCGATTTTTACGAAATGTTTTTCGAAGACGCGCAGCTCGCGTCCCGCGTTTTGGGAATCACGCTGACCGCTCGGCATAAAAATTCCGAAAACGAAATGCCGATGTGTGGAATTCCGCACCACGCGCACCGAGAATATTTGGAAACGCTCGTTTCGCAGGGGTACAAAGTGGCGATCGCGGAACAATTTGAATCTGACGACGGAAAAATTACGCGGCGGATCGCGCGCGTTGTCACGCCCGGAACATCGATGGAATCGGGTGCGCTCGAACCCGAAAAAAATGCATTTTTGGTCGCGATCGGCCGGGACAAAAAAAATTACGCGCTCGCGGTTGCCGATCTTTCGACCGGGGATTTTCGCACGTCGGAGTTTGCCACCGAGCTCGATTTTCTCGATGAAATCTGGAAACTCGATCCGCGAGAAATTTTGATTCCGAGCGATATTTTTGCAGACGAAAAATTTTGCAAAAAACTTCCACGTTCGTTGCACACGCCACGAAAAAATGTGGGCACAAAATCCGCGGGAGAACTTTTGAAAACACATTTTGGTGTGACGGATCTCGGGACATTCGGGATCGAAAAAATTACGTTGTTGATTGAGGTTTCGGGGCAGATTTTGGCGTACCTGCAGGAAACGCAAAAAACGGATTTGTCGCACGTCCAAAAACTCGTGCGGTACTCTACTCGCGAAATTTTGCCGTTGGATGCACAGACGCTGCGGCATCTCGAGATTTTTGAGCCACTGGTTCGCGATGAAACGGGATCGACGTTGTGGTCGGTTTTCGAAAAAACTCGCACCGCGCCCGGCGGGCGACTTCTCCGCGGCTGGATTGCAAATCCGTTGCTCGATGCCGAAAAAATTTCTGCGCGCCACGACGCGATCGACACTCTTTTTCAAAACACAGAAATTGCTGAAAAATTGCGAGACAATTTTAAAAATATCTGCGATCTGCCGCGAGTGCTGGCGCGGATTTCCGTCGGTCGAGGAAACGCGCGCGATCTCAATTTTATTCGCCGATCGCTCGAAGTTTTCCCAGAAATTACGAATCAAATCCAAAATCTCGATGCGCCATTTTTTTCTGAAAAAATTTCCGCGCTCGAAAATTTTGAAAAATTATCTGAAAACTTAAAAATTCTCATCGACGAACCGCCACTCGAAATAACTTCTGGTGGAATGTTCCGCGATGGAATTTCGCCCGAGCTCGACGAATTTCGAAATCTCAAAAAAAATGCGGACGCGTGGCTCGCCAACTTTTTATCCACGAAAAAAAAAGAAACAGGAATCAGTACGCTGCGACTGAAATTTTCAAAAAATTTCGGGTTTTGTCTCGAAGTTTCGATCGGCGCAATTTCAAAAGTTCCAGAATCCTGGGCGCGGCGGCAGACGCTCGTCAACGCCGAGCGATTCACGACTCCGGAGCTGGCGGAGTACGAAGAAAAAGTTTTGTCGGCCGAATCGCGCACGTTTGAGCTCGAGCACCGGATGTTTCTCGAACTGCGCGAAAAAGTTTTGATCCACACTTCAAATTTGCAGCGCGCAGCCGAATCGCTCGCGGCGATTGATGTGATCGGAACTTTGGCCGTGACGGCGCAACGGTGGCGGTGGACGCGTCCGCAGATTTCTCAAAATTCTGACATTTTTTCCGTGGTCGACGGGCGACATCCGGTCGTTGAAAAATTGTCGCTCGAACCGTTTATTTCCAACGATCTGCGGATGGACGCGGCGTCGCGATTTCATCTGATCACCGGGCCGAACATGTCCGGAAAATCCACGTTTCTCCGCCAAAACGCGCTGATGATTTTGCTCGCGCAGGCGGGTTCGTTCGTGCCGGCGCGGGAGTGTCGGATGGGAATTTTTGACCGAATTTTTACGCGCGTGGGAGCGTCGGATAATTTGGCGGCGGGGAAGTCCACATTTTTTGTCGAAATGCTGGAAGCGGCGCATATTTTGAATTCCGCGACCGAAAAAAGTTTCGTGATTCTCGATGAGATTGGACGCGGCACGAGCACGTTCGACGGGATTTCCATCGCGTGGGCGATCACCGAATTTCTCCACGAAAAAATTCGTGCCAAAACTATTTTCGCGACGCACTACCACGAGTTGATCGACTGCGTTGAAAATTTATCTGGCGGAAAAAATTCGCACGTTTCTGTTGCCCAAAGTTCGGACGGTTTGGTTTTTCTTCGGAAAATTACGCCGGGCGGAATTTCTGATTCGTTCGGAATCGAAGTGGCAAAAAGTACGGGATTTCCGCGGGAAGTGATTCAAAAAGCGCGAGAAATTTTGACGCGACTCGAAAACGAAAATTTGGCACCAACCCAGCCAAGTTTGTTTGGCGCAAAAGTTGTCCGCGAAAAAATTATTCAAATCGAAAAAAAATCTCTGCTCGAAGAAAAATTGAGTGCAATCGATCCAAACTCGCTCGCACCGCGGGAAGCGCTGGATTTGATTTTTGAACTCAAAAAAAACATTTCAGAAAGCATTTGATTTTTCCTGCAGATTCGTTAAAAAACAAGAAGATAAAAACCCACAAAATTTCGAAGAAATGAAAGAACTTATCGTCATTTTTTGTCCGGACTGCCGCGGAAAAATCGAAGTTGAACACTCCGACATTGTTGAGGACGAGTTGATCGAGTGCGACTTGTGCGGCGCCGAACTTTTGGTGATGAGCGAAAATCCGATCAAATTTAAAATGGTCGAGCTGGAAGACGAAGTTTGAGCCGATTTTATCCAAAATTTTTCACGGCTGTTTGCCACGCATTTCCGCGCTCGTGGAAGTTTTTCCAGCGATCGTAGCTCGGCGCCGCGGGGCACAAAACGATCGAGCCAGAGTTTGTTTTTTCAAAAATAATTTTCACCGCTTCGTCCAGATTTTCCGCGCGAACAATTTCCAAATCGTGCGCGTCGCACGTTTCCAAAACTTTTTTTGAAATCTCAGAATCCAGTACCACGACCAGCGCTCGTGGCGATTTTTTTCGAATTTCTTCCGCCAAAATTTCGTACGACAGCCCGCGATTTTGTCCGCCGAGAACGATTGCCGCGAGCGTTCCCCCGAAAAATTTCACCGTCGCGGCCGCTGATCCGGGATTTGTGCAGATCGAGTCGTCGTAAAATTTTCGTCCATTTTTTTCCGCAAAAAATTCGAGTCGGTGCGGCAATCCGATAAAATTTTCCGCCGTTTTTTTCAGCGCGGTTTCCGGAAGTTTCAAAATCTGTCGCACGACTTCTGCCGTCCCAAAATTTTCCAAAAAATGTGGCGCACGAAAAACAGAAGTTTCCGCAAAATTTTTCGCTGAAATTTTCCGACTCAAAATCAGTCGCCCCGGAAGTTTTAGCATCGAAAATCGCAGCCCGAGATTTTCTGGAACAATCAAAAAATCGTCGGATTTTTGGTGCTGCCAGAGATTTGATTTCGCGTGAAAATAATTTCCCGCGTCGCCGTGGCGGTCAAGATGATCCGGTGAAAAATTCAGAAAAATTGCGATCCCGGGAGAAATTTTCAAGTTTTCCAACTGGTAGCTCGAGAGCTCCGCGACGACAAATTCAATTTTTTCCGCCAAAAAATCGTCTAAAATTTCCAGCAGCGGAACGCCAAAATTTCCGGCGGCGATTGCCGATTTTCCCGCGTTTTCCAAAAACTCTGCGACAAATTTCGTCGTGGTGGATTTGCCCTTTGTGCCGCTGATTCCGATCACTTTTTTGCGTAGATTTTCGTCCAAAAATTCGAAAAAAATTTCTGTCCCGGAGGTTTGATTTTCCGCTGGAATATTTTCAAAAAATCTCCGTGGAATTCCCGGCGAAATCACCCAAATTCCAGATTCAAATTTCACCGGTTCGCGCACCGGATCGACGATCTCGATCGGCATCGCGGGAAAATGTTTCCGCAAAAACTTTTCGCTCGCGCGTCCCTCCGCGCCGTGTCCGGCGATCCAAAATTTTTCTGCAGCCGCGAGTTTTTCAGAATTCATTTTTTAATTTCAAGTCCGGGATTTTTGTCGGACAGCATTTTAAAAAATCTCGCCGGCATCGCGTGCGGATGCATTTTTCGCCCGTTAAAATTTTTCCTTGGTTCGGAAATCTGCGTAGCGAGCGCTGAAAATTCCGGGAAATTTTTCTCCGCCAATTTCACCGCCGCGCGCGATTCGTCGATTTCGCCGACGCACTCAAACGGTTTATTTTTTTCCAGCCCGAGCAGCGCTCGGAGATCCGCGTGATTTTTTTCCACAAAAATTTTCGGGTCGCCCCACACTTTTTCCCATTTTTCCCGCGTCAAAAATGCTGCGAAAATCAGCCCGACGAACGCGCATTTCGCGCACGCGCCGCACCACAGATTTTCTCCGAGTTTCGTTCCCGCGAGATGAAAATTTCGGTTGCAGCTCGAAAAAATTTCCGAAAAATTTCCCCAACATTTTTCCGCAAAAATTTCCGCAATTTTCAGCTCGGACAGCGGTCGCAGCAGCGAAAAATATTCGAGTTCGGGAGAAATATTTTCCGCGACAAAATTCTGAAAATCTTTTTCAAATTCCAGCGATTTCGAAAATTGGTGATTTATTTTCATCCCGCAAAATTCCAAATTTTCCGCGCTCGCCGAGTGCTCGTTCGACATCGCCACCGATTTTCGCCCCGCCAGCAGCGCGGTTGCCACGCTCCCGAACGCCAAAATCGACGAGATCGGAACGTGCCCGTTGAGCGCACCCGCGGCGTTCAGTTCCAAAAGTTCCGGGGCGATTTTTCGCGAAACTCGCAGTCGCGGCACGCCGAGTTTTTCGCAACAATTTTTTTGCACCGCAGAATCGCCGACCGTCCAGGTTTCAAAATTTTCTCCCGCGTTTTTCAAAATCTCCGCCGACACGAGCGAATCTTTTCCGCCGCCGATCGGGAGAATTGTTCCGGACAAATTACAAATCCCGGGTTTTTGAATTTTTCCGAGACCGGTTTCGTTTTTTTCAAACGAAAAATTCACGACGCCGTGCGGATCAATTTCATTTTTCCAAAAAAATTCGCCGAGTCCGTGCGTCCACAATTTTTCAAAAAATTTTGCCTGCGGCTCCGAAATGTCGTCGTCGGCAAAAATTATTTTTTCCGGCAGCACCGATTTGAAATACGAAACGCCCGCCGCGATCCACAAAAATTTCATCGCATTTTCGAGCGCGCGCGGATTTTGGTTTTTCGAAAACTCAAAATCAAATTTCCAAATTTCTTCAAACTCGATCTCGCCGTCGAGCGAGTACCGGAGAAAAAGTTTTTTCGCGAGCGGGTTCCACTCCCAGTTTTCAAAAATGAAATTTTCAAATTTTTCGCGCATCGTTCGGATTTTTGCAGAATTTTGAAAAATGAAAAATGAAAAATGAGGAATTGAAAAATATTTTCAAAATGAGTACTGTCGTTCTGGACTTGATCCGGAATCTCAAAATGCGGAGAGCTCCCGAAACGAGTTCAGGATGACATTTTTAAAAAATGAAAAAAATCTGCGCGGTTTCAAAAAAAGAATTTGAGATTTCTGATTTTGAGAAAAATTTTCTCCAAAAAATTGTTCCGACGTTTGCCGGGAAAAAATTCGAAATCCCGCTTCCCGAAAAATCTCCGATCGAACGATCGCGGCAGCGAACGGCGCACCGCAACGAACAATTTCTGTTCAGAAACAAAAATTGTTTCACCGGAAAACCGCTGATTTCAATTTATCGCCCGGATTCCGGTTTGAAAGTTTGTTCGCGCGACGACTGGTTCGGCGACGGGTGGGACGCGTTGGATTTTGGGCGCGAGTTTGATTTTTCAAAATCGTTTTTTCCACAATTTCACGCGCTGCAACGCGATATTCCGTACGCGGCGACGGTCACGATCGGCAACGAAAATTCGAAATTCACGACGGGTACCGGATTTTGCAAAAATTGTTTTTTGATAAATTCTTCCGAGTACTGCGAGGATTGTTTGTACAGCAAACTTTTGCAAAAATGCGCGAACGTCGTTGACACCGCGTTTGCGTACAATTCCGAACTTTTGTACGAATGTTTCTCCGTCGAAAAATGCTACGATTGCCGGTGGACATATTTTTCTCAAAACTGTCACGACTGCTGGTTTTGCGACGATTGTCGCGGCTGCGATCACTGTTTTCTCTGCACGAATCTTGTCCAAAAACAGTTTTATTTTTTGAATCAAAAACTTTCAAAATCCGAGTACGAAAAACGCGTCGCGGATTTTCTCGGCGATCCAAAACATTTTAAAAAAGCGCGCGAACTTTTCGATGAATTGCGCGCGAAACGAATCTGCAAATTTGCGAACATTTTGAACACCGAAAATTGCACCGGCGATTTTATATCGCACGCGAAAAACTCAGGAGCTTGCTCCTGAGATGGAAAGCGTATAATGCCGGAGGCATTAAAAACGCTTTTCATGTTAAAAACAGAACGAAAAAACCACACGGTGTACCGGATCGCGTATCAT
>Ga0209042_1000104_pt1 | contig 105782 bp, 80 predicted proteins | sample SaaInlV_200m_DNA_6_FD_184649 | JGI IMG/M metagenome (GOLD analysis project Ga0209042, IMG submission 184649) | Marine microbial communities from expanding oxygen minimum zones in the Saanich Inlet - SI037_S2LV_200m_DNA (SPAdes) (version 2) | ecosystem: Environmental > Aquatic > Marine >... | reverse complement strand
TTTCTATATGCTATTATATTACGTCAAGGCGCATTCTTCGGCGATTTTCTCTCCACTGACAGTGGCGGCTATTGGGTGTATTTTTTCTGGGAGTCTGAAGTCTCCGAAGATATCGTCGGACTGTATGACGTATAGTTTTTCTTTAATGGCGTCTGGGAGTTTATTGACATATACCCTGAAGATATCACGTATCCTGTTGCGGTATTGTATCGAGGTGGCGCGTACGGCATCGACGGCGAAGGAGTCTGTGTCGCTGCTGGGTTCTACGAGGAAGATGGCGTCGTATTTCTCCATCCACTTCATCGCGGTCTTTTCTAGCTCGTAGAACTCTTCGCAGGTTGGGTTGCGCTCTGCCCAATAGACGAGCGGGTCCATTGGGCATCTGTCGGTGATTATGGCGTCGTAGTGTTGCGCTTCGGCGTCAAGCTCTTTGACTATCTGCGAATGTACTATCCACAGCTCGGTATTGTTGTTGGCGACCTCGTTTATCGGGAACGGACACTGTCGTGCCGTCTCGTTAAGGACTTTGACATTATGCTGCTGCTGCTTGAAATATGCAGCGAGGAGGTAGCATAACGTCGTCTTTCCGGCACCGTGGGTGCCCGTGACAACGATACGTTTCATAGCTAATACCTTATCTTATTGTTACGCTGCTTGTTTTGCGGCTTTGGCACTCTTCGTCCATGAGATTATGCCCCAGACTGTTAAGCCAAGATACACAGTAAATAAAAATGCAGATGCACTATCATGGTTATGGAAATAATGGAATGGTATCCAGCCTGTATTAGCTATTGCCCAGACCCATTGTCCTGTTACGTTTTTTTTAATGATAAAAAGATTCCCTGTTAAACTCAGAGCAGTAAGAAACCACGGCAACATTGTCATAATATCAGGCATAACCATTTTCTCCTTATTTTTGGATTAAAACACACGATTTTCCAAGCTTTAAAGGTACATGTTTTGTCCTTTTTTGTGAACAAAAAGATGCGAAAAATAACGATAAAATAAGCGGTCTTGAGGATCAAAAGGTTGAGCAAAAAACCAACGACTATTTTACGACATATCGTAAAATAGTCCGGACGGTTTTACGATTCGTCGTAAAATGGTCCTTGGTTTAAGCAAAAAAATAGTGGCTAATACCGCTTTTTTTATGTTTGCAATATTTCCCTTGCTTCTAGTATCATTTGATGCTATAATATGATATATAACAACAAATATAAGCATGAACAATTTCCCAAAACGCCCTACGAAGCGCGAGATCGACAAAAGGCTTAAAGAAGCGAGGGTGGCTTTGGAAGAAAGAAAGGGCTTTTTTGCCAATCCTTCAAAAGTTGTAGGCGAGCTTTTTGAATTAGAGCTTGAGAAAACAGAGGCTCTTTGGATAGTGTTATTGGATTTGCTCAAAGAAATTGAATTAAGCGACTATTCGGGAGCTTCTCCCCCTCTCAAATCCTATGAGCCTAAGATTGCAAACTGCGAACTTTATGCATTTACATGGGAAAGTTCATTGCTAAAAAAAACAATGTATTTGAAGTTCGCCATAAAGAACGACTGCTTTTACTATGTTTCTTTGCATCAGAGTAGACCAAAAACAAGGTGATTATATGAACAAACAATGCTTGAAATGTGATAGCACAGATTTTAAGAAAAAAAACATTCGATTCACCCCTGAAATTAAGGGTGAAACCGTTGAGGTTATTGCTCCGGCATACATATGTAAACATTGTCATACGCCATTGATGGATAGTGAGCAAATAGACAGGTTAAGAAAAGAAACTTCCGACGCATATCGAAAAAATCATGACCTTCTCTCTTCTGCAGAGATCATTCATTATCGTAATATTCTTGGGATGTCTCAGAAAGCTTTTGCAGCGTATCTTAGAGTAGGCGAAGCAAGCGTAAAACGCTGGGAAACATTTTTCATTCAAGATGCCAGCCAGGACGAACTTATCAGATTAAAATGCGATCAACAGCGCGCTGAAGATAATTCATTAAATGTTCATTGGATTAATCAACAACCAGACATTTATAGTGGGAACGAGAAATTTAATTTCGAGCGGTTTAAAAATATTTTACTCATAATCGTTCAGAAGATCAATACGAGCAAGATTTTTCTCAATAAAGTTCTTTTTTACATTGATTTTGGTCATTTCAAAAAATATGGGAAAAGCATTACCGGAACTCGTTATGTTCCTTTACAATATGGCCCTTGCCCAGACAACTATCAAGCTATTTTTCAACACTTTGTCGACCAAGGCGTATTAAAGTCTTTAAAAGGGCATCGATTCCATGCTAACATCGAACCCGACATGGGCCTTTTTGATGACCAAGAAAAAGAAACTGTTAATGCTGTTTGCAAGCTGTGTAAAGAAGACAATGGCAAAAAACTTTTCGATCTTTCTCATCAAGAAAAGGGATTCAAAGAAACGCCAGACTTCCAATTTATCAGTTATGAATATGCCCGAGACTTAAATGTGACCATCTAGTGTTTAATAAAAAAAAAGAGCGGCTGATGCCGCTCTTTTCGTTGTGGTCAGAGCCAGATTTGAACTGGCGACACAAGGATTTTCAATCCTCTGCTCTACCAACTGAGCTACCCGACCGAGTTGATGTATTACGATACAAGAAACGCTGTATTTTCTGCAATCATTTTTCCGAATCGCTTAGTTTTTTCTCGCTATATAGCTGCACCATATCTTTTACGATATCGACGGCTTCGGCGACCTGCAGGTCTGCGATGCCGTAGTCGTCGTTGCCTCTTACGATTTTATCTCCTTCGATAACTTTTTTGAAGAGCTGGTAGTTTTCATTTTCTTCAAGGCGGTGTGCGCTATTAATCCTTAGCTTTGGAAGCATCTCGCGCCATGTGCTGTCTTTTTCTTCGAGCGTAGGCATATAGTAGCTCCATAGCCATTCTTTTGCTTCTCCATCGACGTCTGACAGTGGGTCGATGAACACTGGAAGCACGCTATCTCTCGACAGTGGGTAATCGAGGAATCTTTCTCCTAGTTCTTCTTCGCTGAGAATCCCTGGTACGATGATATCGGCTTTAACACCTTCTATCTGTGTAGATTTCCCTGAAGCTGTGTAGTATCGTCCTACTGTGACCTTAAAGAATGCCGATTTTCCGCTTTTGTCTGTTACTGTCTGGTGTTGTATCGATCCTTTTCCGTATGTTGTTTCGTCTCCGACGACGATTGCTGCACCGTAGTCTTGTAGTGTCTGTGCAACTATTTCTGCTGCCGACGCCGATGCCCTTGATGTAAGTATCGCCATAGGCCCGTCGTAGTATGTATATCCGTCGATATCGCGGAGGTATGTAGTCTCTTCATCGGCGTATTTCGAGACGACGACGACGCCGTTTGTTATGAAGAGCCCAGCAACTTTCACTGCCTGCATGAGGAATCCGCCGCGATTTTCTCTTAGGTCGAGGACGAGGCCTTTTAGTTCTCCTTTACTTTCGAGTTCTCGCAGAGCGTCGCGTATATCTTTTTCGCTGCTTATCGTCCCTGACGAATTTTCATAGAAGGCGTAGAGTTTTAGTATTCCGATGATGCCATCGCCGAAGGCTTCGTATGATATATCGACGCGGTCTTCGTCTATCATGATACGTTCTCTTTTGAGCCGCACCTCGAAGAATCTGTCGTTGCCGTTACTTTCTTCTCTTATAAGTCCTAGTTTTATTTCTGTATTCTGCTGTCCTCTTATAAGTTTTAGGATATTGCGGAACGACATTTCGACGATGGAGATGCCATCGATTTCGACGATGTTGTCGTTGAGTTCAATCTTTTTGCTACGATATGCTGGGCCTCCTTCCATAAGGCGTACTATCGTTATACCTTCGAGGCCTTCCTGCAGTGCTACGCCGATACCTTGGACGCCTTTCTCAAGGCGCACGCGCATCTCGTAAGCTTCTTCTGGGCTGAAGAAAGCTGTATGGGCGTCGAGGCTTTTAGCAAGAGCTTTCAGTGTCGAGACGACGACGACGTGCTGTCGTTCTTTAGGGTCTTCGGCGAGGAGTCTATCTTCGAAATCTCTTTGTCGGCGTTCGAAGAGGCTGAGGATCTTCTTGACTTCGTCTTCAATGGGCTCGCGTTTAAGAACTTGCGCCTGGTATTTCACGAAGTTAAGGATCCTTCCGCGCACTCTATCTTTAAGTTCGCGGCTATTATTAGTATATCCGTCATATTCCATAACGCTGTTATATTCTTTGGCGTCTTGGTAGATATCGTCGCGTTCTTTTTCTATCTCTTCGCGCCATGCTCTAGAGCGTTTTATCGCCTTACATACGAGGTCGTGAAGTTCTTCGTAGAAGGTGATCTCGTTATTTTTATATGCTGCGAGCATTTTTTTCAGGAACTTTTTGTCGGGATTTTGGTAGAAAGATATCTCGCTTTCTAGGAAATATATGTATAGAGGATCGAATTGCTCTATATAGCTTTTCAGCGAACGTTTTAGTATCTCGGCGGTGACTTTTTTCTCGTCGACATGATATTCAAGGAGCTGATCCATGATACGTTCGATATCTTTAGGCTGAAGGTATTCTTCTTCGCCGGCACCGTCGTTGCCATATGCCATCGGCATCGCTGCCATCGTCATTATCACTGCAATAATCGCTGTCACCATTCGCTTCATAATCGTTCCTCGTTCGTTATGTAAAAAACTTTATACTGACGTTACGCGCTAATCTTGCTTTAGTGGCGTAGCGAAAGTGGTGAGATGCAAGTATTCCGATGAACCAAGCTCAGATAGAGCTGGGTGAGGAGGAATACGAAGCAGATTACCCCTTGCAGCACGCCAATAAAGTGAGAGTGGCGCATAATGTCAGTTTATATAAAAACTCTTGTAACAGAAAATCATACCGTCAACAAGTTTTTTCTTTTGAACACTCGTTATTGCTAAAATGTTGTGGCTGTCCAAAGATTATTCCGCAATAATGTGTTAGCAGAATGGAAGGCTTTACTAAATTGTGTAATATTGTTTATCATTTTTGCTATATAATTAACAAAAAAGAGTAAACACTATTATGCCAGGACCAGAAATACCGTCTCTTTGTGGCGGATCATCGCAGCGTCAGTCAGATTCGCCTCGTCCGGATGAAGTTTCTCGCCGTATCAGCCCTAGTACAGGGGCTCCTATACAAGAGGGATATCATCAACGTGTTGGTGCTGACAGAAGACTCACTGCTGCAGCTCTCGCTAGTCTCGCTCCTGCTCCTGATCCTGCCATAGAAAGCGGTAGAGTGCTTCCTATTAGTCCTACACATACATTAAAGAGAGGGAAACCTTTCGGTCCTCATTTATCTCAGCGTGGCGGTACTCCTGCAAAGACAACAGGTGGTGGAGATGATGCATTCAGAGAACAAATGGCACTTCTTGGTATCCCTGTAGACCTTGTAGAAGACGAAATAGATGGTGGTACACATAAAGCAAGGGACCCTCGGGCTGCCTGTGGTGTAATCAGAGAACCAGCACGAATTACCGGCCATCAAGAGTCTCATGCTGAGACAATTGAACGTCTTAAAGATACAACTTTAGATGAGTTCGTTTGTACGAAGATTCTTAGCACAGGGACATTTGGCACTGTAAGACATGTCAATTTAAAAGGTACCAGAGACTATTATGCTATTAAAGAACTGTCTAAAACAGGGCTACTGCTTGGAGACCAGGTTGTACATACCGCCGACGAAATAAAGTTTCTGCTTGCCTTAGATAATCCTCATATTGTACAGGCGTATAAAATCTTCGAAGATAAAAAACGCTTCTATATCGTCATGCAATATATTCCTGGCGGTGAACTATTCTCTCATTTGCGCGGCAGACGTTCCTTTAATAGCAAACAGACACGCTTTTATCTTGCGCAGATGATTTTAGCATTAGAATATCTGCATTCTCGAGGAATCGCATATCGTGACATAAAACCCGAGAACCTCCTCATTGGTAAAGATGGGAAGCTCTATATCACCGACCTTGGATTCGCCAAGTTTGTTCGGGATAGAACATATACACTATGTGGCACAGAAGAATATGTCTCTCCGGAAATGATTACGCTTCCTAAGCAAGGTCATAGTACTAAAACTGATATGTGGAGTTTGGGGGTCTTGGTATATGAGATGCTCCACGGTTATTCTCCATTTCTTCTCACAGAAAGAGAAGCAATAACAAATCGAGGAAAAGAAACAGAGGCTTTATACGCCAAGATCTTACTAGGAAGCTTCCGTTTTAAAAGAGGAATACCAGAAAAAACCAAATCGCTTATTAGTGGGCTCCTTCAAATAGACCCTTCAAAGCGTCTTACTATAGAACAATTAAAAAAGCATGATTTCTTCAGTATTACAAGAGGTACTGAAACAATAAAATTCGATTGGGAAAAAGCTGAACGTGAAGAATGTCAACACAGCTTGCTTTGTAGTCCTCTTGAATTAGGGGAAATTTCACCGCGTGATACAAGCTATTTTCCAGATGAACCCCTAGGCGACAACAAATACCGTTCATGTAACAGGGATGTAACCGAAGAAGATAATAAAGCTTTAGAACCTATAAGAGTGGCAGTGAAAGATGCTTTCGATTCGATTTTCGTTCGAACTGATCCTCCGGACGTATAAACCGCCAGCATTTCTCACAAATCATAGGAAGAAGCTGGTAGTCCTTTACCAAAAACAGTATTGGTATGTATCATCTTTCCTATGGCGACAGTAGAGAAGCAAACATTTTCTTTGGAGAACTTCGAGGGTCCTTTAGACCTTCTTCTTCATCTTATCAATAACGACGAGGTCGACGCCTGTGAGGTCGTTGTCGATGATATCGTCAAGCAATATCTCGCACGCATTCATGGCAGCAAAGAGCATAACGTCGAAGCCGGCGGCCTTTTTCTTTCTCTTGTTACGTGGCTTCTCGTAATAAAAAGCCGTAGACTTCTTCCTCGTGAAGAGCGTTCTATCCTCGACGATGATGTCATCGACGATGACGGCGATGTCTTCTCGCTGACAGAGCATCTTCTCGACTACTACCGTTTCAAAAAGGCAGCGAAGGATCTCTCCGAGAAGGAAGACGAGCGTTCAGGGATTTTCTACCGTCCTCCTACGGAGGCACCATCGGTACGTCGTCGTACCGGCGTCGAGCATCTTTCTCTCGACGATATCGTCGACGTCTTCCATGAAGTTTTACAGCGATGTCCGCGTCCTCTTGCCGAGAACCGCTATCATGAAGAGTGGACCGTCGCCGATAAGATCACCGCCATACAGCACCTTATCGCCGAAGAAATCCGCGTCCAGCTTTCGACGGTATTATCAGATACGATGTGTCGCGAAGAGATAATAACGGCGTTCCTAGCAATATTGGAGATGATGAAAAACGGCGAAGTATACCTTTCAGGCGACGTATCTTCGATAGAAACAATCTATGTTACGACAACAAAGGAACCATCATAATGAATACGAGCATCAACATCTTCGAGAAAGAAGTCGACGTCGTCGACGACGATGCCGAAAGCATCAACGTCCGTGTTACGATGAAACGCGTCGTCGAAGCCCTGCTTTTCTCGTGTAACGAGCCGATATCTCTCGAGAGGATCCGTAATGTCACAGACACGATATGTCCTTTGTCGCCGAAAGTCCTTAAAGACATAATAGCAGAACTTCGTAGCGACTATGAACGCCTGCAGATGTCATTCCGCGTCGAAGAGCTCAGCGGCGGATATATCCTCACAACAACAAAACGCTACAGCCAATATATCGCCCTCCTACACAGCGGACGCCGCTCAGAGAAACTGTCGCGTGCCGCAACAGAAGTCCTCGCCATCGTAGCATACCGTCAGCCGCTAACACGAGTAAACGTCGAAGCAATCCGCGGCGTCGACTCCTCAGGAATCCTTGCCTCGCTAGTAGATCGCGGCCTCGTAGAAGTCGTCGGGAAGGTGGAAGCTCCGGGGAGGCCTTCGCTTTATGCTACTACTAAGAAGTTCTTACGCCATTTCAATCTCAACAACATCAAAGATCTTCCTCAGCCTGAGAGCGTCGCCGCTGTAGACTTCCTGAAACCAATGAACAATGATCAATTATCAGTGTTCAATGAAGAAGCTCCGCAATAGAAATTTCCTGTTTTTCTTCTATGAACTATCGACTATTAACAAGCTTGTAATATAAACGCTGTGTTATATACGATGGTGATGTTATCAAGGTTGGAGGTTGTTTGTGGAGAAGGAGAGGGTTACCGGCAAAGAGTTGAAGGCTGCGTTCGAGCGTTTTTCTGTGGAGACATCGGCGCTGAAGGATGGATATTCCAAGCTGCAGGAGCAGTTCCGCACGGTAAATATGCGCCTCGATATCGCCAATAAAAAGCTTAACGCCAAGGTGTTAGAGCTCGCCAAGGCGCAGGAATACCTCAACACCATTTTGACAAATATCTCCCAAGGGATAATTTTCGTCTGTGACGATGGCATCGTCACGACATACAATGCTTCGGCGCTTGCAATCTTTGGCGCTGAAGATGTCATCGACAAAGATTTCTCTGAAGTTTTTGCTGATGATATTTTCGGGTTCTCGATGTCGTCGTACCTATCGCGTCGGGAATCGATGCCTTCGTCGTTCGTACAGTATACTTGTGATGGCGCTGTTAAAGACCTCGACATTGCGGCGACGTATGTCAATGCTGGTGTTGGCCAGCATGCTGGTATCATCATCGTCGTCCGTGACATCACGGAAGTTCGCAAGCTACGCACTATTGCCAACCGCAACGACAGGCTCCATGAGCTTGGCGAGATGGCGGCTTCTATCGCCCATGAGATCAGGAATCCTTTAGGTGGCATTGAGGGCTTTGCCTCGCTGTTGTGTCGCGACCTTGAAGATTCTCCTGGGCAGCATAAGATGGCGAAGTCTATCGTAGAGGGCTCTAAGGCGCTGAACCGTCTGGTTAGCACGGTTTTGAGCTACGCGCGCCCTACTACTTTGGAGTTTTCGAAGGCGAGTCTTAAAAACCTTATCATCGACATTGGAGATTTGTTTTCCGCAGACAAAAAGTTTTTGGACAGGGTTTCTTTCGTCGTAGACCTCCCTAACGATGACATCGAGGCATATTTCGATATAGGCACGATGAAGTCTGCTATGATGAACATCGCCCTCAATGCCGCACAGGCAATGCCTGACGGTGGTGCTGTGACGATGTCTTTAGAAGAAGCCGACAACCATGCACATATTACCGTCCACGACAATGGTTCTGGCATCGTTGACGATGACCTAGAGAATATTTTCTCACCGTTTTTCACTACGAAGGTCGAGGGCAATGGCTTCGGGTTATCGGAGGCGCACAAAACATTACAGGCTCATGGCGGCAGTATCGAGGTGGCATCGGTTCCTGGCGATACTACCTTCACGATGAAGATACCATTAACAAACGCTACATGTACGAGGAGCGCATCATGGCAATAGAAAAGATCCTCGTCGTCGACGACGAGATACTAATAAGAAGTTTTTTGGAAGAGACGCTTTCGCGTAAGGGCTTCGACGTCACCACTGCCGAAGACGGTAAGGAGGGAATATCTCTCCTCGTGAAGAACAGCTACGACCTCATCATCACTGACATGAAGATGCCCCGAGCCACTGGCATGGACGTCCTCCGCAAAGCCCGGGAGGTTTCACCTTCTACGCTAGTCGTCATCATCACGGCATTCGGCAGCATCGACAGTGCCGTCGAGGCTATGCGTTTAGGGGCTTTCAACTATATCCTTAAGCCTTTTTCTCCTGACACCATCGAGGCCGTCCTCGTCAAAGCTCAAGAGCATATATCTCTAGTCGAAGAGAATCGTTTCCTCAAAGAAGAAGTGTCTTCTGGTTCAAGACGTGGAAGTTCTAATATCATCGCCGAGAGTGATACGATGAAGAAGGTCCTCGACGACGCTTCTCGTGTTGCTGCAAGCAATGCCAGCGTCTTCATCAGCGGAGAGTCCGGCACTGGCAAAGAAGTTATGGCGTCTTTTATTCATAGCAACTCTCCTCGCAGCCATAAACCTTTCATCCGTGTAAATTGTGCTGCCATCCCGGAATCATTAGTGGAGTCGGAGTTCTTCGGCCACGAAAAAGGGGCCTTTACTGGCGCCAACAGCAAGAGGCTTGGACGCTTCGAGCTTGCCAACAACGGCACGCTCCTTCTCGACGAGGTCACCGAGATCCCTCCGGGCTTACAGGCCAAACTTCTTAGGGTCGTCCAAGAGCAGGAGTTCGAACGTGTCGGAGGTTCTAAGCTTGTCACCGTCGATGTACGTCTTATTTCGACGTCTAACAGGAAGATGGAAGACGCCATCGCTGAAGGCATTTTCCGTGAAGATCTTTTCTATAGGCTCAACGTCATCCCTATACATCTTCCGCCGCTACGTGACAGACGCGAAGATATCGTCCCCCTTGCAGAACATTTCCTCGAAAGCTTCTGCATCGAAAATCATAAGAAGAAAAAAAGCCTTGCTTCCGATGCTAAAAAGCTTCTCATAGAATATCATTGGCCCGGAAATATTAGGGAGCTTGCTAATATCATCGAGCGTGCCGTCGTGATGGACTACAGCGACGCCGTCGCTGCCGAGCATCTAAACATCGGCGTTATCGATGCTGCCAAAGCGAAACTTCAAGCGCTGTCGAAGCATGCTACTATTAATAGCGGGTAGCTCCGAGCCCCATTTTTTTTTACCACAAAGTTTCCTAGGGAGCTCTGCCGCCCCTGCAATAAAAAATAACAAACCCCAATTTTTTCACCACAGAGCCACAGAGCACACAGAGAGCGCCCACTGCGCAGAGCGCGCGCAGCGGACGCACAGCTGTCGCCATTATCGTTGATTGTACTTCCTTTCTTTGTTTTTACTATAGCAAACGTAAAGATACAATCTTACTATTACGACAACGGCGAGGGAGGCACTACCGTGTCCAGGTGAAAGAATAGCGTAGAGTTCTAGTTTACCGTTCACAGTTCAAAAACGGGGGTCTGGGGGAGAATCCTCCAGCCATGTTTTTTCCTCTCTGTGTTCTCTGTGGCTCTGTGGTAAAAATCCTACTCCGAACTATCTTATGATTTCCAGAGTCCGTGGAGGTTGCAGTATTCTCGTGCTGTGATTTTGTCTGCGTCGATTAGGAATGTTGCTGTGGGTTGTTGTCCTGGGTGTAGGAACTGTCGGTATGCTTTGTCGCCGGCGAGGACTTCTATCCATTCGATATGGTGATCGTCTTCCATGGGGTGTGCTTCGCTGCCGACCTTTACCGTGAAGCCTCCTTCGATTTTTTCAATGACAGGGACGTGTTTTTCTTTGGCGGCGTCGACGGTATTTTCTTCGAAGAGTTTCATTGTCTCATTACAACATACGAGCTCTCCTATGCCTTCGTGTTCCATCTCGACGATATTTCCGCATACTTCACATTTATATATCTGTAAAAGTGCTGTCGTCATTGTTTTTCTCCTTTTTTACGTGTCTTAGCATTTCAAGGTTTGCCATAGCAAGTATTTTTAGTGATACCATCTTTTTGCTGTTAAGGTCAAGTGTTGCAATGGTGCGTTCTTTTTCGTCGGCGATATCATTCAGGCTTAGGTATTCTCTCTGCATCGCAACTGTAATCGCCACTGCTTTGTCTTTTAGGATATAGTTATAAGCGACTTCATCACGAAGGTCAGCCTCGCACAAGGCTCCCCTTCCCGTCTGCATCTCTGGGGAGATATATCCTCCTTTAGAGACCTTGCCTTTAATTTTTTCGTTCTCTTCGGCGAGAACATCCAAGAGTTCTATAGTATTTTCCAGGCTTTTCTCAAGTTCTTCTATGGAGTTTTCTACGATGTCTTTTGTGTCGGGTGGCATATGTGCATCTTCTAGTGCTGCGTCGATGATGCTCTTGATATCGTATTCTTTTGTTAGATATCGTGCTATAGCGTCGTCTAGTGTTATGTTTTCTATACCTTCGAAGCCGATACCGCCTTCTGTGGCGTTAAGGAACGTTGTCTTCTTATGATCCTTAGCATATTTTTCTGTCCACATCGCTTCGTTACGCCATTTCTGTGTAGTGATGACATCGTTGCCATTGATATCTTTTGCTAAGATAGTTTCGCCGTCAACATCTGACCTTGCTTCAATTTTCTCGTGGGTAATTGTGTCATCGCCGACTCCTGGTGCGTATGCTTTCATGCCGGTATATGCGAGGTCCATCCCCGCGAAAATTATTGGGTTACACCCTAGTGCTCCGAGGATTTCTATGAGGAGGTGTATAACATTATATCCTTCATTTAATACATTGTCGTCAGCAATACCTACTTTTTCTTCGAACCATTCCGCTATAGAGTATCCAGCGCATCTATTGACGTATAGTTTCTTACCATGTATTGCTTTCAATGCTTTGTGATTCATTCTATTACGATAGAAATATGGCACGTCGAAAGCTGTATTTGTGCTGATGCGGTCATATTGTGCGTCGTTGGGATCGACTCCACCGCCGAAATGCGGGGTAACACCATTGGCGTTGAGTGTGTTCATCGCCGACCCTCCAGCTGCTATTACTGCGCGGCCTCCTATATTTTTTATGGTATCGAAATGTTTTTCCAGTGAAGGTCCAGCGCCGCAGACGATAGCGGGAACGTCTTTGAAAGCGCCGTATAAAGCACTAGCTCGATATGCTTCGTGTAATATTGTGATGTTTCTATAGAAGTTCATAAAGAAAGCATGTCCCGCGCCGACGAACTCTGTAAAGGTTCCATCTTTTAGATAGCTATCATGCGTGATGATATCGAAGATACTGGAATATTTTTTCGGGTTTTTCTTTTTATAACTTCTCAATGCTGTAACAGCAGGTTTCATGAAGACAAACAGCGACGTTATCATTCCGACACTTTCTTCGAGATTATCTCCAAGATAGTATATGTGTGCTTGTTTGTCTTTTAGGATATCATTGGCGCGTTTTGTTGCGATGGTGGTTTTTAGTGCTTCTATGGAATCTTCTAAAAATACTATCTGTCGTCTTTCGTCGAAACGAAGCCATGGCACAAGGGCGTCGTAATACCATCCTTCTCCTATGCCGTAGACATATATTATTCCTACGTCGTCGATGTCAGCAGAAGACATATATTTCTGTGCTTCTTCGCAAAAGTCTGATAGCACCGTTTCGTTTTCGTCGGGGCGATAGTTACGAAGTTTTATTGCTACGTCGGGAAAAGTTTTTTCGAGAATTCTAAGGTTCTCGGAAAGCATCACATTGGCATCCATTTTTTATTGGCACCGGCACGTTTGAGGCTGCGTTTTCTTTTTTTGTTTGCGGCGGTTTTTCCTTTCTTGTCTTTTTTATCTCCACCCAACCTCATTGGCTTTTCATCGACTTTTTTGTCGTCGGCCATTTTCTTTACCATAACCTCAACAAACTGTATTTCTCTCTTCATCTGATCTATCTGTTCGAAAAACTTAAGATCTTTCTTTGACAGTTTCTTTTTATTTTCTTCGAGGTATTCTTTGGAGTTTTTCGTTTTAACTCCAAGGGCAGTATTAATCTTATCGGTTTCATCCTTAATAGCTTTCAGGCCATTCTCTATATCGCCAAGGCGTTTAGTGACATCATCGGGGAAATCTTTGTTGATAGTACGTTTCTTCTCGGTGATAAACTTCCACATGGTGAGTACGCTTTCGAACATCTCGTTATATCTTTTATCCATACTTCTATCCTCTTTTTGATACTGACCCTATCGTAATAACATGGCTGTTATATTACAATAATTAGTTCTGCCTTTGGAGTTCGGAGTTCGAAATAGGAATTTTCACCACAGAGCCACAGAGGACACAGAGAGGAAAAAACATGGCTGGGGGATTCCCCCAGACCCCCATTTTTGAACGGTGAACTGTGAACGGTAAATGGTGAACTATAACTCTACGCTCTACGTTATTCCTATCACCCGGACACGGCAGTGCCCCCTCTCACCGTTGTCGTAAGAACTGGATTGTGTTGTGACGTTTGCTATAATAAAAACAAAGAAAAAAAGTACAATCTTCGACAATGGCGACAGCTGTGCGTCCGCTGCGCGCGCTCTGCGCAGTGGGCGCTCTCTGTGTACTCTGTGACTCTGTGGTGAAAAAAATCAGAGTTCGGGGTTCGGAGTTTGGATAGCGGCGACAAGCTCGTCATATGTTGGCATGCCTTCGATGAAGGTATATTTGTCGAGGGTGTTGTTGTACCATCCAGTGCGGAGTTCTGTATCGTTTGCTACGGCGACGAAGCATGCCTTCATATAGTGATTATATCCTGTGACCTGGCTTATCACTTTTTCTGTTATCTTCACGGCCTTACATTCTACGACGAGTAGAGGATATAAGTTGTATGAGGGGTGTATGCCTTTGGCGAAGGCGACGATATCAACGCGGCGGTCGGGAAGAGAGCCTTTGATGTCGGTGAGGTGTGGCATATCGCGAAGGCTTTTTTCGACGGAGATAAGTTCTTTTGGGAAGCCTTTATCTTCGATCATCATAGCAACGAGTTTTTGTCGTATTATCTCTTCTGGTAGCGCCGCCACCCATTCGTTTCTAATGATGTCATATATCTGCTGTTCATTGGAGTCGGAATTCATCACAATACCCAATATATCATTGCTGCTCCTACGCAAGCTCCTACGAGGAAGGCTAGCATGCTTCTCAAGAAACCTCCGCGGCGTATCGTCGGCGCTCTGGGGAATGTCACAACTTTGACAGTACGGGCGTCGGCATCGACGAGGAGCACACCGTCGAAAGGTGCGCTGTGGTAATATTCCATCATCTGTCTTCTTGTGCTGCTATAGAATGGGCTGCTGGCATATGTGCCCGTCTTGGCTTCTACGACGTATATGCTTTTCTTTTTGCGTGCTATAGCGTCGGGGCGCACCTGGTATGTTACGTCTTTGCCGTCGACATACATAGTCATCGACAGTGGTTTTTGCACTCCCGTAACGTCATAGCCGTACGACCTTAGTATACTATCGATACGTTTTTCAGCTTTTATTCCCCAGCGCATGCGGCGTACGCGTCGCCATTGTTCCCACCAGCGTATAAGCTTATAAAATATTATTCCGCCGACGATACCGACGACGACGGTAATACCAATTCCGAATAAAAAAATATATGGTGGCACGTTATTCTATCTCGATGACGCCATAGTCTTCATCGACACGACGGTATATGACTTTTAGTTTATTGCTTTCTTCGTCTCTGAAAATTTTAAACATATCTTCTGAGAGTTCCATCTTCATCATAGCTTCGTCGATAGAGAGTGATTTCAGAAGACGCTTTTCTTTTTTAACGATCTTATGCTGTGAGAATTCACTGGCAAGGCGGCTATATGTCTCTGCTTCGATGGCGTCGTTGATATCATCGACGTCTTCATCGTGGGGGCGTATCACGTTAACGTTCATATCGATAGCCGATAATGCTTTTGTCTGGTGGTGATGTAGGCGGTCTTTGTATTTGCGAAGTTTCGTCTGTAGCCTATCTATAGCTTTGTCGACGGAGACATACATATCGTTACTGACGGCGTTGACCTTTATTTTTACATGTCCTGCTTTTAGCACGATGTCGACGCGGTGTTCGAGTTTCTGTATGTCCATGGTGATAACGACGTCAATGAGATTCTTGCTAAAGCGTTCTATCTTAGCGATTTTATCTTTGGCATATTCTTTCATGGCGTCGGTTACATGAACATGTCGTCCTGTTATTGTGATTTTATATTCTTCGCTTGGTGGTGTTGTTTTTTTGTTCATAAAATGCCTCTCGATTAGATTTTTGAATTATTGACTGCATGCTACCATATCATCGCCGATGATTTCCAGCAAAAACACAGTATTTGAGATTACTACCCCTGTTTGCGACCTATGGAGAAGGGTTATCTGTCAGCCACAGCTTAATTTCTTCGACGAGCTGTTCCACATTTTTTTCAAGGGAAGCAAAAGTATCAGCCGCCTTTTCCAGAGTGTCTTCTCTTGCCATCGTCACCAGCTCCTGTGCCAGGATAAAAGGCTCGCCGGTGGTGATATTACCGACCATACCTTTAAAGGTGTGGGACGTCGTTTCTACAAGATGCACGTCGTTGTTTTGCACGGCATCTCTTATTGCATCGAATGGTTCCTTATATGTCGTGAGGAAAAGCTCAAGGATCTCCCTGATGAACTCTTCTTCTCCGCCGGAGATCTCTTTAAGTGCTTCATGGTCTATCATGTTTGCGCATCCTCTTTCGTTGAGTCCACTTTATCTTTTAGCGCCCATTTTTTCATCACCTGCCACAGTGTATCGAGTTTCACTGGTTTAACGAGATAGTCATTCATTCCGGAGGCCAAGCATTTTTCTCGCTCGCCTTTCAAGACGTGCCCTGTTAGAGCGACGATAACCGCGGGTTTTCCTTCAGAAGACTTTTCATACTCGCGAATATTCTGCGACGTTTGATATCCGTCCATTTCAGGCATCTGGCAGTCCATAAAGATCACATCGAAATGCTTCTGTTTTATCAGCTCGAGGGTTTTTGCTCCGCTCCCACATTCGACGACATCGCAGTTAACGATTTTTCTTAGCATCTTCGCAACGATTTTGCTGTTGAACGCGCTATCATCGACGACGAGTACGCCTTCCATCTTCGTCGAGACGACAGAGAATTCGGCTTTCTCTTCGTCTTCTTCTGCTACGACGACGCCTTTGTCTTCCTCAGCGATTTTGAATGGAAGCGCCAGTGTGAATGTGGAACCTTCGCCCTCTTTGCTCTTAACGGTGATGCCGCCGCCCATCGCCTGTGCTAGCTTCTGGCAAAGATGGAGTCCGAGGCCTAGGCCCCTCTCTGTGGTCTTTTTGTTATTCTCACTGTGGAAGAACCTGTCGAATATCTTAGGAAGGTCTTCTTTTGAAATCCCTGCTCCGGTATCACTGACGGCGATACTATAATTATAATGTTTATTAACTTTCTCGGCGACGACGTTGATTTCCACCTTGCCATCCTCGATGAAGAACTCAGCGTTTTTGATGATACCCGAAAGGATCTGACGGATACGCGACTCATCGCCGAGCACCGTATGTGGTATGTGCATCTCATAATGGCTGTCAAACGACACTTTCTTTTTACGCGTCGTTAGCACCGTTGTAGACAATAAATTCTTAATCATTTCCTCAAGGTTGAAATAGTCTATTGCCAATTCAACTTGTTCTGTTTCTATGTTGGCGATATCAAAGACATCATTGGCGACGCCAAGCAGCGACTCAGCAGAACGCATTATTTGTTGTACTTCTTTCTTTTGTTCTTCGTCTATTGTGCTTTCCAACAACAGCTCGACATTACCGACGATACTCGTCAGTGGAATGCGCATTTTATAGCTTATGGTATCAAAGAATTCATTCCCTGCTAGCACTATCTTCTCGTTCTCTTTCTGAAGTTTCTCAACATTTCCTTTATGCACGAGCATCTCATCTACGGCGACCTTACTCTTTGATGCTTCGTGCCACATAGAGAACGCATATGCCAAGGTTAAGATTATGCTGATGAATAAAACTACGAAAGCAAGAATGCCATAACTCAAGACATAATATCCATCTTCGGCGACACATGTTATCTGCCAGGAACGCGCCCCTATTGTACGGACGTCGACATACGTCATTTTTTTCTCATCGGAGATTTTTATTGAACTATATAGATGCTGTGGGTTGTCGGATTCTGTGACATCCGCTATCGCTATCTCCAGATGGTTGCTTTTTATCGACTTAATATTATAGATGAGGTCTGCAGAGCGGAAGAACCCTAGCAGAAAGCCCTGGATGGCTTCGCGACGATCACGCGCCATACCAAAAACCCTGCCCTGCTTGTATACAGGAAGGTATGCCAAGAAGCCTTGTTGTTTATCATTTTTGTAGACGATGTCGATAGGAGCGCTGATAATAGCACGATTCTCATCAGCAGTTTTTTGCATTATCATCATACGCTCCTTATCGGAGGCTATATCGAAGCCGACAGCTGCCTCGTGTCCTTTCAAAGGCTCTATAAAATAAATGGGGTAATATTCGTCCTGATCAGCGACGGGTATCGAGCGTCCGTCAGCTTCTTTTACTACGATGGAAAATCCTGGAGAAAGTTCTCGCGCTTTTTTCTCAAACTGAACGCGTTGCTCTCGTAAAACTCGTGGCGCCCACTCTACTGCCAATAATACAGGCTGAACTCCTAGAGCTTTATATGCAAAATCGATGAACTTTTTATGATCTACCTCATATATAGAATCAAAATCGCTGAAGAACGCCGTCGTTCTCTTAAAGAAAATAAGCTCTTCGTTGATCTTATTTTCGATAAGGGTCGCTGTTTTTTCCGACGCGTCCCCAAAGCGTTGAGTAACACCTCGTTGTCCTGTCATTCCTAGCAGGTAAAAAATTGCGCCCGAAAATATCAAGCCAAAGAACAGAACAACAACTATATTTTTTTTTCTATTTTCCATTTTCACTTCTCTTTATTTAATTTTACATTTTTCTATTATAAACTTACTGGTCAACAAGCTCTATATTCATCTCGATATCTCCCTGCAGCGCTGTTGCTCCGAGGCCAACATGCAATCGATACTGTATCGTATTATTTTTATAATACGCCTGTGAAATATCATCTACTAATGTTACAGGAGTCGTTGAAATCGTATGCCATCCTAAAGATGTCGCTTCTCCCTGTCCTTGGCCATCGACAGTAAAAGCCGCTTCAAGATATATATATGAATCCTGAATAGGCTGTGCGATGCTCGCCACGATCTTTTTATTGCTCTCATTAGACACGAAACTAAATGTCGTATCACCCTCTCCAATAATATCTTCATCAACGGGCTCTGTCGGCAACGTATTAAACTCCATGAGCACCGTTGGAAATTCAAGGCGCAATATTGCTAAAGAGGGAACCGATATTGTAATAGTATGCGTTACTTCTCTGTCCTTTGGCGCTGCTTCCAAGGAAACCATAAAAACCATAAGAAGAAAAAGCAGTAAGCGCCCGCATTTTTTTTTCATATTTTCTATGCCTTGTTTTTGGCTATCATACGCACTATTTTTTCTCTACAATATTTGTCTTACTCAGCCGATATAGTATACGTTACTATTACACTTGGTATTGATGTAGCGCTAAGGTCTGCCGTTGCGGGGTCATAACCGAATTGATAGGTTAGCGTCGATGCGAATACTGCTCCATTATTAATACTCGTCACAAGGTTTAATGGCGTAATAGACAATATTTTTTCTCCCTGAGAAGATGGTGATGGAGAGCCCTTAACGGTTCCATCTGTATCCATTGTTGCGCTAAGCGTCGTTCCTACCGGCATATTAGCACTAAGTTCTGCGGTAATTTTAGCCGTTCCTGGCTGCCCCATAAGAAAGAAATTGTAATTGGTAGTATCGTCCGACACTGACACTGCCGATCCTCCTCCTGCTATATCAAGTTCGCTAGAAATATCGAGTGTAACGGACCCTCCTTCTATAGTAAACAGCAACAATTGTGGGATAGTAAAGTTAATGGTTTGCGTTTCGGCGTATAGTGTTGATATTATAATGACAAAACCAACACTTGCTAGCGTTACAATTTTTTTCATAACCTTCATAGTTATTTTCCTTGATTCTTAATTGTTTCCATCTTATCTTCAGATCCTGGGACAGTAAGATCATACTGTGCCGCCAAAATGTCATCTTCGCCCTCGAGGAAAAGAAGTATTTGATATTCTCCTTGCGGTGTTTCTTTAGGTATCGTGTATACAAGTTCTATCGACTCATCAGGAAAGATTCTTCTTTCTCGGCCTTTCTCGTCGATGATTTTTTCTCCTGTAGAAGAGAACATCTGAAAAGACGCTGGAGCCTTGAAAACCTTTGAGCCTTTATTATTTACTGCTATCTTAATTAACAGCTCTTCCTCTGAATCTACAATTTTCTTGTCGCCGATTTCAATAATGGCTTCACCAGTACCTCTAATTGTCGCTATCACTCTTATCGCATATCGTATTACAGGGGTTATGCTAAAACCTTTGTTGGTAGTGATAATATTTTCTGTCACAGGCTCGACCATAGCCACACACCAATAAGTTCCAAACAAAGAGTTATCTCTTGGTACGTCGACGCTATATAATATTTTCTTCGACTCCTCAGGCTGCAATGTTACGAACTCCGGAGATTCTAATGTGATCCAGTTAGCGTTAGAACGTGGTGCGCTACCTGGAGGACCGCTAAACGTCGACAATCCGCTGTCATGAAAATCATTAAGATAGATTTTAAAGCCGGCACTTTTGTCACCTTTATTAGACACCGTTATAGAACCATAGCTTTTAGTGCCGATATCTACCGAATAATCGTGTGTTAAAACGCCGTCTATTACAATGTCTCCATACAAATTTCCTAATAAGCATGATGCCATTGTCATAAAAGCAAATACTATTTTTTTATTCATTTGTCTCCTTCTCTCTTTCTAAAAAGCCTATCTTTTTTTTACTTTATTAATAACATTAAGGCTATAAGTTCCTGGCAAGGTATTTTCTGACCACCCTTCAAGCTTATATTGCCCATAAACATCAGCAGCATCTATCTTTGCCGTGCCATAAAAAAAATCGCCTTCATTCTTTTCGATTACAGTATACGACAAGCCTCCTGACAAACCTGCTTGCCCATCATCAATACGTTTAACAGACAATATAAATCCTTCAGGCAAGTCATCTCTTTGAAGAACGGTAACCTTCCATGCTTTTTTATTTGCCCCTGAAATACTCAAACTTAGATCCGCATCATTTTCGAAAACAGATGTAAATCCAACATCCATATCAAAGTCTGCTTGCGAGAGTGTCAAAATCCAACTTGTCCCTGACCCTGACATTGTAAGGGCCCCTTCAGCAGTTGCCGATGCCAAACAAAAAAACATATACAATAAAAAAACACAACCTTTCTGTATCATCCTAAACTTTAATTTCACTTTATACATATTCATATATATATTCAAATTTATTATTTTATACACCTTTCTATATCAAAATTTTCCTTTTTCAAGAAACTTTATTTTTTTTGGTGGCGGAGGAAGTATGCGAATGTCCAGCTCCTTGTCATCATCGGATAAAAGTTCTACCGCATATTTTTCTTGTTCTACCTTATATTTATTTGGCAAATCAGAAACCATAACAGTAATCGTCCATTTTCCTGGAAGGATCTTTAAAATATCAAACTCTCCGGCACTATTAGTGATTGTCCTTACCGTCTGTTGTGCATCTTCTGAGATGAGAAGTATTATGGCATTAGGAACAACCCTTTCACGTTCAAGGTCTTTCGGAACATCAATCGGTGTTTTGGGTTCGCTCCACTTATATTGTATTACCGATCCTTTTAATCGCGCTCCTACAACAAAAGGAATATCTTTCGTTATAGTTTCTTTTCCTGGAAGATTAATTTCTATAGGCTCAGGCAATGTGGCAACGAGTTTATCAGGCTCGCGCTCAATATACATTTTATGCTTCCCTGCGTCGACACCTTTGAAAAAATATTCTCCTTGACTATCAGTTCTTGTCACCCTATCTTCCATTTTTAACAGCAATCCCTCGATAAATTTCCTCTCTTTTTGTTGCTGTTGGAATGCGGTGCCTTTCAATGAGGCTTTTTTAGGATCTCTACCATATCGCAGTCCAAAAGGAACGGCATATGAAAGAGACAGCCTGGTATCCCTATCAATCACTCCTCTTGTCGTAGACCTCCAGAAGGCCAGGCTCGTTCTGAAGGTGTATGCCTTTCGCTTGCGGGCGATGAAATCTAAGCGCACTCTTTCACTTTTTCTGTCGTTGCCGGTCATTCTGTGTCTATATCTCATAGCAAGATTAATATATGTGGCGCTTTTATTTTTTATTCTCCAAGAGCCTGATATAATCTTCTCTCGCGACCATAGCGGTATTATCGCATCAAAGTTTTGATGTCCCGCCATATATACGGCATTAGCCGAATAGCTATCGCTTATTTTGAAGTTCCATGAAATCAAATAGCGTTGCAAATCTTTTTTATAGCTATTATCGGCGACGTCATGATACGTGCCGCGTTCCGCAGAAAGCATCATACTATCTGAAGAGGTTGGAACATTTAATGTAAGTTGCCCCCATTGCTCTCTGTTATTCGACGTCTCTGCATCGAGAAGGTCGATATATTTTTGGAAGCGATATGCAAGGGATGCTTGTATGCCACTACTATATTTATGTGATATTCTCGAGCTATAGTTTGTTCTAGAGCTCGCCGAAGTTTTTTCAAGATCTTTATGAAGATTGCTTTTTGTTTTGCTTGCGGCGACGTTAGCTCTCGTATATGTTCCAAGTGGAGTAGAAAAAGAGCATGTTAGCATATCCCTGTCGTTATATGAGCTTATATAAGATGGTGAAGCACGCAGTTTCCCTAGAGAAAAGTAACGCCCATGGTCGTCTTTTCCGTCATAAAACATGCAATATGCGGAATGTGTTTCCGCATAGCCCCTACGGACACTTTTTCCATATTCGGTATAAATTTTATGGTTTTTAACATTTTTCATCTGTACGTCAACGGTATATGTTATCCCGCCGTAGACATCTGGCGTGAACAATTGTTTTGTATCGAAGAGATTACATCCCACCTCAACATATTCATGTGGTGCTACGGCGATTTTCACCCCCTTTCCCTGTTCTGGCCTCTCACTATCGGGATGATTTTGCACGTAGAAAGCTTCAAGTGACACGATATCATTACTCACGATGCTCTTCATTCCACGACCATATCGTCCATTTTCCGTCAGCCTTGAAAGAGTGTAGGAATTATCGCCAAGCTGTAACGACCCTGAATCTTGATAATAGTTGGCATACAGCCTTAAGTCATTATTAGGCTTTTTTAAGTCAGGCTCTTGATAATAAGGGCGATGAAACATATATTCCACTCGGCTATTTTTTTCTTTATTGATGGTCCCCTCTCCCTTTATATCTACCATGAGTTCTCTTTTTGAATTCTGCTCTTTGTAAGAGATCTTAAATTCCGACGGTATGCTAAGGAAATATCCCTCATATGCCTCGGGAGAAGGGATAAGCATCACCGACGTAGGTATGCGTGCTAAAATGGTGTCGTCTTTTTTCGAGCTCGCGATAAGGGTAATTTTTTGAGTCGCCTGTTTTTTTAGAGAGACGTCGGTGTTACATGTTATTTTCACCGACGTTGAAGAGCCTGGTAAGATAGAAAACTCCTCGGGTGTTATCTTGATAGGCATCTGTGGCGTTGAAGCGACACTCATCATAAGATCAACGGGGAAATTCCCCTGGTTATACACGTTATATTCTATGGAATATGTTTCTCCGGCGATGATGATTTCAGGTTTGACTTCGACGCTTCCTGTTATGTTCACGAACTCTTCGATCACAACGGATATTTCTTTGCTCACCTGTGTATATGGGGTATTTTCGTCTTTGACGACACACTGTATGCTGTATTCGCCGGCAGCTGCCATGCCGTTCGATTTCACTATGGCCATATTGAGCTTCGATTCTCCAGGCTTGAGAGTCATCGGTTTTTTCATGCCGAAGACAAGAGACCACTTTTCTGGAAGAACAACCTCGCTCGACAGTGTCATCTCATTATCCGATGTGTTGGTGACGAGGTATTGTACAGAGATGCTTTCTCCTGTCTTTGCCATTATTGGTGAAGCTGTCGTCCACGCTACTGTAAAAGACGCGGGTTCTTCTGCGGAAAAACTTTGGTGTGGCACAGCAATAAAAGATAAGCATATTGGTATTAATAGCGCATAGAAAAACGACAACCTCCTTTTTTTTTGTATGCTTTTCATATTATTTATGGTCTATGTTAATAATGCTCGCAGCTTAGTCATAAGCTCTTTATTGCGGTATGGTTTTTGAATAAATCCTGCTAAGCCCACCGCCTTTAAATTACTGACAGCTTCCTGTTCGTTATATCCGCTACAGATTATAACCTTCACATCTTTTTCAATATCGCTCAGCTCATGGAACACCTCTTCGCCGTTCATCTTCGGCATGACGAAGTCAAGGAGGACTGCGGAGATCTCATCTTTATTCTCACGGAAAATGTCTATACCTTGAGGGCCATCGGAGGCCACGAGGACGTCAAATCCTGCCTTCTCCAGAAGGCGCTTTCCAACGGTACGTGCAAGTATTTCGTCGTCGATGAGTAATATTGTTCCGCTACCTTTCCAGTCCTTTAAGTCGTCGCCATCTTCATCTCCATGCTGTATCGCCACTTTTTTTGTGCTCATCGGGAATAGGCAGGTAAACGTTGTCCCTTTCCCTATCTCGCTCTTAATACGGATGCTGCCTTTATGGCTATTGACGATCCCCAATACGGCAGCAAGCCCCAGACCTCTTCCTGTGAACTTCGTGCTGAAGAAAGGGTCGAAGACTTTTTTTATAGTATCGTCCGACATCCCTCCGCCGGTATCGGTTATCTTATAATACACATAGGTGCCAGCTTTTGGCTTCCCGCTAAAGGAATCGTCGTCGAAACAATGCTCATCACACTCAGCGACTCCCGTTGAAATTGTTATGACGCCTGTTTTGTCGCCGATTATCTCGGCGGCATTGATAATGAGGTTCATAATAATTTGTCTGATCTGTGTGATATCGGCTTCGATGTTTGGTATTTCTGCGGCAAATTCCTTCCTAATCTCGATTTTCTTTGATATCGAGGCCGACATCAGCTGCGCCATATCGTTCAGAACATCGCTGAGGCTGAAGATTGTTGTCTCTATCTCGCTACCTCCCGAATATGCTAGCATCTGCCTGCAAAGCCCTGTTGCCCTATCGCCTGCAGACTCTATATCTTTGACATACTGATACGTCTTGGAATCCTTTGGGACGTCCATCAACACGGCATCGACATTACCCATAATACCTGTCAGCAGGTTATTGAAATCGTGTGCGATGCCTCCTGCCAGCATACCGAAGCTTTCCATTTTTTGCGCATATTGAAACTGTGTCCTCAGCTTTTTCCTCTCGCTGATATCCCGTAAGATTATCATAGTTCCTATGATGTTCTTATCGACATCTTTTACCGGCGTTATATTGCAGTACAGTGTCCTTTCATCTTCATCAACGACTTCTTTCGTGGTAACTTTTTTCGCCTTCAGCGTCTCGGCAAGCTCCTTATCAAGGCTTAGTTTTTTCAATATATCTCTGAATTCTTTTCCGCTAACCTCAGCATCGGCATTGAGACCCAACAACGTCCGTGCTCGCGGATTTAATATTACAGGGTTATTTCGTTCGTCAAGCATGATGACACCGTCTACCATGCTCTCGACTATGGATTCCATCTTTGTTTTCTCTGCAGTAGCCAATAATCTCAAGTGGTGGATAGCATTAGAAACCTGATTTGCCATGGTATGTATTATCTTTATATCTTCTTCGCCAAAAGCCTCATCTTTACAGCTCGACACGTTCATCATCCCTATGACATTACCGCCGACGCTAAAAGGTGCGTTGAATGAAGACCGCAGAATATCGAACTTCCTATCTTCTTCCGGTTCTGCATCGGGATCTGAGGGTATAATGGAAACGCTCGTATCTTTGTCGCTGATGTTCTCTTCTGTGGACAAAGAAGTTGAATAGATAAGGCCATCTTTGACCTGTGTGACGAAGTCATCGCCTTCTGAATACGCTGATTTTACGGTGATATTTGCCGTGTTCTCGTCGAACAAAAGAGCGGCACAGACATCATAATCCACGATTTTCAGCAAAGACTCCATTATCAATTTCATCAATTCCTGATAATCCGATGTGTATGCGATGGCGCTAGAAATCTCAGAAAGAGTTGTTAGTTCTGCCGTCCTCTCTTTGACTTTTTCTTCGAGGCCTTTGGAGAAGCTTTCGATTTCAGTTTTCGCAACGCTAAGTTCTTCGTTCGTTTTCTCAATCTCGCTCTTCGCTTCCTGCATGTCCTCCATTATGTTAAGAGCTGCTTCCTGCGATTGCTGTAATTCATCCGTCCTCTCCTTGACTTTATCCTCCAATGTTTTCGAGAAACCCTCTAATTCTTTCTTGGACTCTTCCAATTCAGAAATCATCGACAACTTTTGCCTCATATCGCGGGCAACACATACCACGCCTTTGAGCGCGCCCTCATCATCTATCATCAAAGAAAGGCTAAAATTAACAGGTATACTTTCTCCCTCTTTTGTTTTACATATAGTATCGAATTGTCGTGAGCGACCTTCTTGTATTAGCTTACTGAAGTTCTCTTCTCTGAAAGCTTCATCGTCGCAGAACATCTCCATATGCTCGCCGATAAGTTCTTTTTCTGTATATCCCAACAGCTCCTCTGTATATTCATTGACGGTCTCGAGTGCCCCATCGATGTCGATAACAAGCAACGCATCGTGCATCGAAGACACTATATTTTCAGAATATTCTTTTGCTTCCCTGCTTTCTTTCTGATTATGTTTTATCTCTGAAACCATCTTATTGAAGGCGTCGGAAAACTGTTCTATCTCGTCGCCGGTTTTTATCTCTATTATCTTGCTGAAGTCGCCTTTACCGATTCTTTCCGTGGCATCACGAAGTTTCTGTATAGGAGCGACGAGTTTTTTGCTGAAAACCAATGCCAAAATTACCATTACTATAATCAAAATCGGAGTGAGCAAAATTCCTTGTATAATAAGCCTGTTTACTGCGGCGAACACATCTTTTTCACTCTGCCCGACAAAGATTTTCCATGATATCCCTTCTTTTAATAAGAAAGGATTACGGACTTCCGCGCCTACTATGATTATATTTTTTTTTGCCCCAAAAAGTTCTTCTTTTATATCATCACTTTTCTTAATACCATCTGATAGTTTAAGGAATTTTTCGTCGTGAATTTTTATAGTATAAGGCTCCATATCATGATGGTATACTATATAACCGTCTTTCCCAATCAATGTTGCGCTGCCAGTCTCTCCTCTTTTAAATTTCTTCAGCATCGTCAAGAAACGATCTACGTTTACAATGGCTTTACATACACCAATTACCTCCTTTTCCTCACCATATATTGGAACAGAAATTGACATTCCTAATGTCCCTGCCGACTCGTCATATTCAAGATCTTCGACGAAAATCTTTCCTTCTCCTTCGCTATAGGCTTCCTGCCACCATCTTTCATCGGCCTGATAGAAGTCCGACGTTTTATTCGAAGCGGCTACCAACCCTCCTTTTTTGTCTGTTATGAATATCTCTTCTACAGCGTTGTCGTTTCTTGCTATGCTTTTAAGTTTTTCTCCTGAGCGGCTTTCTTGAGTTTTTTTCACCAAAGGGCTTTCGCTTGAATTTTCTTTCCATATTTTATCTTTCTCCAGGAAAGCTCTTTTTATATCTTCAGGGTTTATTGTCTTGTATTTTTCATTGGCTTCTACAAGATCATCTTCCCATAAGGACCTGTCGGAATATATTTTTATATCTTCGATTTCCTCGGAGACGATTTTACTCATAGTCTCTGCAAGCTGTGTAGACGACTCTTTAAAGGCTTCTTCTGCACTTTTTCTCATCAGATTCGTTGCAGCGTAATATCCTAGCCCTATTCCTATTGCTATAACGGTAAGAGTAACGGTAAAAACAAGCGTTATAATTTTACGTCTTATCCCTATCTTAGGTTCACCTTTCACTTTTCCTCTCCTAATTTCTCTTCTAGCTCTTTGATATATTTCTTCATCTTAATCATATCTTGTTCTCTACCAACGGCGACTTTTTGGAAGCTCTCCAAGTCTTGGACTTTCTTTTTTATTTCTTTTTCGGCATCTTTTGCCTCTGAGATGTTTCGTGCTATATGTATTGAGCCGGCGACCTCGCCTTTTTCGTCAAAGATTGGTGACGTTGTAACAGAGAGCGGTATGCCAATATTTGGATCGTCGACCTCTTCGATATGAGCCTTTCCGTCCTCTTTCGTCTGTTTAAACGGGCAATTTCCCCAAGGTTCGCCCCTGTTGTGGAGGACTTCGTAGCATTTTTTTCCGACGATATCTTCTTTTTTAACCTTAAGAGCATCGCATAGGGCTTTATTTGCTTTTGTTATGGTGAAATCTTTGTCCTGTATAAATACTAGGTCGGCGATAGCGTCGAAGGTTTCGTCCCACTCGTTTCTCTGTTCTTTTTCTTTGTCTGTCATCTTTCCATATCCTTGGTTGCGAGCTTTCTTTCCTTGCTTACTTACTGACGTTAATTACTGTCGCCATTCCGAGGGATTATTACTATGAAGGTATTTCCTTTTCCTTCTGGACTTTCAACCCACACTTTTCCGCCGTGGAGTTCTACGATATCGCGTGTTATTGGCAGTCCAAGCCCAGTACCTTCTTGCCTCCCTTCTGTTATACGTTCGAACTTATCGAATATTTTCTTCCTCTTATCATCGGGGATCTCTATCCCTGTATCAGAAACTTTTATACAAACATCTTCTTCTCGACATTCTAATGAGACGTGAATTTCTCCACCTTTTGGCGTGAATTTTACGGCGTTGCTAAGTAGATTTATTATGATTTCTTCGAATTTGTCTTTATCGACATTGGCGGTGCATCCTTTTATATCTAGATCGGCGTCTATGTCGATGTTTTTCTTGGCGCACTCTTTTTTATAGAGGACCATGGTCTCTTCTATAAGCGCCTTGACATCAATATTTTCTTTATTAAGCTTCATCTTCCCAGACTCTATTTTTGCGATATCGAGCAGGTCGTTAACCATCCTTATAAGTCGTTCTGCAGAACGTTTCCCCGACTTCAGAAATGCTTTTCCTTCTTCGGAGATTTTCTCGCTGAAATCTTCTAATATTGTCGCTATGGACTCCCTTATAACGAATAGAGGGTTTCTGAATTCGTGTGAGACATTTGCTACGAACTGTGATTTCAGCTCGTCGAATCTTTTAAGTGCTTCGTTTTTTTTCTCGACTTCCTTGTATAGGATTTTCATTTCTTCGTTAGTTTTCTGTAAATCCCATTCATTCTCGGCGAGTTTTTTTTTAAGATCTTCTATATTTTCTGTCATCTTATTTTCATCCTATTTTATTATAGCAGCTTCTCAGCTACTTCAATGAGGTGTTCGAAGTCTGACGTTTTAACGACGTAGTCGTCGGCGCCAGCATCTCGAGCTTTTTTTGCATCGAATGCATCGATATTCCCTGTAACCACCAAGACTTTTGGTTTAGCGAGGCCTTTTTCTTTCTTAACATTTCTACATACCTCGAAGCCATCGATTCCTGGCAAGATTGTGTCGACAATCATAAGATCATGATCTTTGAGCTTTTCAAGGCCTTCTTCTCCTGTCTCTGCCATAGTGACATCATAGCCTTCGCCTTCGAATGCTGCTGCCATCATTTCTAGTACGGTGGGGCTATCTTCTATGATAAGAACTTTCTTTTTCTGCCGTTTTTTTCCTTGCGTCGCCTTTATTATCTCTTGGTAGATATTTTCTAGGCTAACGACGACGTCTATACACCCTGTCTTTATTGCCTCTGCGTTCATCCCGAATATTGCCGAAGACTGTTCATCTTGTGCTATAGTAATCCCTCCAGCGGCTTTTATTTCTTGCATGCCTTCTACGCCGTCGCGTCCCATCCCTGTCATTATTACGCCTACGGTATTTTCGCCATACTCTTTTGCTGCAGATTTCATCATGGTGTCTATCAAAGACATGCCGTAGTCTCGTTCTCCTTTTACACAGGTTATTATTCCGCCTTCTCCTATCTCCATATCGCTATCATCGGGAGCGATTAATATCGTACCTTGTGCTACGATGTCACCTTCTTCAGCGACTTTTACGTTAAGTGCTGTTTTGGTGCCTAGCCATTCTGCGAAGCCTTTTATAAAGCCTTCGGTCATATGCTGTGCTACGACGAACCCTATGGGGAAATCTTCGGGGAATTTTGACAGAAAGAATTCTAGCGTCTGTGGGCCTCCTGTTGATATTCCAATAACGACAACTTTTGTTGCGCTACTTTTCTTTTTCTGTGGTCCTTTATTTATAGCGTATTTCTTCATCCTTTTTAAGGGCTTGACCTTCGAAGCGACTTTTATCTTCTCGACGAGTTCCTTTCCGAGGTCTTCGACATCTTGTTTTACTGAGATGAAGTCCATTGCCCCTACGTCTAGTGCCTTCATAATAGTTTTTGCTTCCATACCGCTTACTGCTATTATTGGTATTGGAAATTCTTGCATTATCCGTTCTATTGCTTCGAAGCCTCCCATTATTGGCATGGTGATATCCATAGTGATGACATCGGGTTTAAGCGACAGGGCTTTTTTAACGCCTTCTTCGCCATTTTTCGCTGTATCGACAACTTCAATATCTCCTGAAGTGTTAAGGATCTCTGTAAGCATCCCACGCACTAATGCAGAGTCGTCTACCACTAGAACTTTTATCTTTTTATCCATGTTTTTCCTGTATATTTTTTTTATTTACCCGATAAGTCTCTCTATAGTGTTTAGGAGAGCGTCGGAGGTGAACTCGCTTTTAAGGATATACGCTTCTGCTCCTGCTTCCAGTCCTCGTCTTTTGTCGGCATCTTTTGCCCGTGTCGTCACTATTATTATAGGAATATCTTTATAGACCTTATCATTTTTTAGCTTCTCGGTAAGCTCGAAGCCGTTCATCTTAGGCATAAGGACATCTGTTATAACGAGGTCGAATCTTTCCTGGTGTGCTATCTTGAAAGCTTCTTCGCCATCGGAGGCTATGACAACGGAGAACCCTGCGGATTCTAGGATGTTCTTCTCTAGCATGGCGGTGCTGATAGCATCTTCTGCTAGAAGTATTGTCTTCTTTTTGTTTTTTGTCCTTTTAGCTGCTTTAACTGTTGGTGCTTGTACGATATTCTTTATGACACCGCTTTCTGTGAAGTTTATTATCGAAGGAACATCGATGATAAGTATCACTTTCCCATCGCCGAGGATACTTCCTCCTGCGATATTTTCTATATTCCCTAGGATTCTTCCTAGTGGCTTGCTGATAATATCCTGGCAGCGTGATATAGCATCGACCTGCACCCCGATTTTACGCCCTGAGCATTGTACTATTACTACGACGATATGTTTTTCTTCTGATATCCCTTTCCTTGCTATACCGAAGACATCTTTTATATTTACAAGAGGGATTATCTCTCCGTTACGTGTTATCGCTTTTTTTGTTTCTACGGCGTTGATATCTTCGACGGCGACACGTACAGTTTCTACGATGTCATCGACGGGGACGGCAAAAACTTCACTTCCGACCTCTACGATAAGGCTCTCTGTTATTGCTAGTGTTATCGGAAGTTTTATTATGAAAGTCGTCCCTTTTTCTGGCACAGAAGATATCTCTATACTGCCTTTTAGATTTTTCACGATATTATAAACGACGTCCATGCCGACACCACGCCCTGAGACATCATCAACTTCGTCTTCGGTGGTGAACCCTGAAAGGAATAGCAGCTGATAAAGCTGCTGTTCGCTCATATTTTCGGCGTCTTCTTTTGTGACGATATTTTTATCTACGGCATATTTCTTAATTTTTTCTATATCGATGCCGCTGCCGTCGTCGGAGACTTCTATTACAACGTTCTGTGCTTTCTGGTATGCTTTAAGTATTATCTTCCCTGTGGCGTCTTTTCCTTTTTCTTTGCGGTCTTCGGTTTTTTCTATTCCGTGGTCGACGGCGTTCCTTAGGATATGCAGCAGTGGATCTTTCATGGCATCTACAATATTCTTATCAAGGAATGTATCTTCTCCTTGTATCTCAAGGTCTATATCTTTCCCTCTTTCTCGTGAGAGGTCACGCATAGCTCTCGGGAATATCTTGAAAAGTTTCGATATTGGCACCATCCTAAGGTTCATCACTTCACGCTGTAACGTTGCTATGATGAAGTCCATATTCTCGTCTAAGGTTTTAAGCTCTTTAATCATCCCTACGAAGGACTCTCCCAGGCTTTTTGTTGCCTCTGACTCTTCTATTATCCCTTTAACGACATCTTTCATGCCTATCTTCGCGACGTGTAGTGTCCCTGCTAGATTCATCAGGTTGTCGAGCTTTTCTAACCCTACACGCAGGCTCTCTTCTGTATCTTTTGATGTTTTTTTGTAGGTTGTTTTCTTGTCTTCTGATGTTTCTTCTTCTGCAGCATTATCTTCTACTTTTTCATTCTCTTTTCCGAAGAATATTTCGTCGCCTCTTTTACATAGGTCTTCAACGTCTATTTTTCCTTTCTTATCTTCTATCAACGCTTCCACGGCATCGATACTTTCGAACAAGACATCGAAATGCTTTTCCTCTATAACGAGCTGTTGTTTCAGGGCTTTTTCAAAGCCTTCTTCCATCCTATGTGTTATCTCTACGATATCTTCGAAGCCCATCATCGTAGCAGAGCCTTTTATAGTATGCGCTTCGCGCATCAAAGCTTCTAGGACGTCCTTATCTTTATTATCTTTTTCTAGTGCAAGAAGTCCCTCGTTTATCTTGAGGATATGCTCCTTAGTCTCTTCTTTGAAGCTTGCGATAAACTTCGACTTATCAATAGTCATATTTCCGCCTTCCTTATGTTGATGATGGATTAGCGCTGGCGGCAACATCTGCCGCCAGTGCGTTCTTTTGTCACAGGATCTCTACACTTCTTCTTTCACTGTGAATTTGTCTACCATCTTTTTAAGCGCTTCGCCGAGTTCTGCCATCGCCTGTGCTGCTGTCGTCGACTCTTGCGCTCCTTGTGTTATCTGTGACATGGCGGCGTTTATTTCATTCATCGCCTCAGATATCTGGTTGGAGGTGCTTATCTGCTGATTAGAGCTCATAGAAATCTCTTTAGTCCTTGCCGCGGTTTCTTCTGCGACGCGTTCTTCTTCTTCTACGCTGTTTGCGCTCTCTTCCATCGATATTATAGCGTTACTCATCTCATGTTGTATTATCTCTATTAACGCTGTTATATCTTTCGTCGACTTCGCCGTAGAATCTGATAGTTTCCTTATCTCGTCAGCGACGGCTGTAAATCCTAGGCCATATTCTCCTGCACGCTTCGCTTCTATCGCGGCGTTTACTGCGAGGAGGTTAGTCTGGTTTGTGACTTCGTTGATAACATCAGTTATCTGTCCGATTTTCTGTGATTTCTCGTTAAGGGACGTTACAATAACGCCGGTCTTGCTTATCGCTTCTTTGATTTTTGCCATCCCTTCCATAGCATGTGTTGCTGATTTAGCGACTTCGGCGATGTTCTCTCCTACCTGTTCGGCGCTAGTCATCATTTCCTGAGTAGAAGATGCTGTCTGGTTTATTGCAGCGGCCTGTTCGTTGGCGTTGGCGACTTGCTGCTGGCTCGACGACAGTATCTCTGCGCTAGAAGCTGCTATCTCGCTAGAACCTTTTTGTATCTGAGATATGATATTGTTAAGGTCGTCGACCATCGCTGTGAAGCTCTTCGAAAGGGCGCCTATCTCGTCATGGCTTTCTACAGCTATGCTCTTTGTAAGGTCTCCTTGCGACACTTCTGCTGCAAGCCCTGATATTTGTAATACTGGTGTAGCGATTTTTTTTGCGATGAACATAGCGACGACGGCTACTACTGCTGCCATGATAATTACTATCAAGATCATAACGTTTCTTAGCGCTATTGCTGGTGCGAAGGCTTCAGCAGCGTCGATTTCGGCGACGATAGTCCATTTCTTTCCGATAGCTTCTTCGATATTTTTCGCAGAATAATATCCTAAGACGGCGATGTCACGATAGTCTTTACCTAGTAAGGTGCTTTCTAAAACACTATGAGCCTCAACGACGCCCTTAGAAAACACTCTCTGATTCAGGATGACGCTATCGCCTTTCTCGAAACGCGACGCTGTAATCATATAATCATCTTCGTTGATGATATACATCTCTCCGGTATCTCCCATCCCCACTTTATCGTTGGTGATAATGTTGAGACCCTCTATAGAAACTCTTACAGCTAGGACTCCCGAGACAGCGTTGCTATGAATGTCCTTTATCGGCACAGAGATAACAAATCCTATATTACCCGTCGACAAGGACTTATATACATCTTTAAGGTACACATCATTTTCTATAGCGCCGACAAAATATGAATCTTTATTTTTGTCTATACCAATATTCTCTTCCTCTGAAGAGGCTATTATCATACCTTCTTTATTCATCACAAAAATTTCATCGAAGGTAAGCTCTGAATATTCCCCATCGATTTCTTCCTGTATACGTATCGCATCTTCGATATTTTCTATGACGTCGTTAAACGACATCGCCTTCACAGTTAAGAACATATGCTCGAAATAATCGATGATATGTGCTTCGCGCGACTCCCCTGCAGCTTGAAGCTTAGTAAAAGCCTCTTTTTCTATAGTTTTTTGGAATTGGCTATACGAAAACCATCCCATACCTACGAGCGGGATCAGCGAGATGCATAGCAATAGCACCACAAGCTTTGTCTTCAACTTCTTAAAAAATATTCCCTTCATTTTCTTATCCCCCTTCTTCTAAACTTGTGATTTCTCTACAATGTAAAACTTTCCCGAGGTCCAGCAGTGCTATGATGTCTTCGCCGACCTGCACCTGTCCTTTTGTGAAAGCCATGGCATCGCCTTTAAGCGTCGCTATCGGCTGCTGTATATCCTCAGGGTTTATTTCTATGGTATCGTCGACTTTATCGACAAGTATACCAACAAGGTCTTTGTTGACGTCTGTGACAATCACCCTTTTACCTTCTTTTTTTTCTTTATCTTCTTGATCTCCGACGCCGAAGAAATATCTCATATCGATGACGGTAACGATCTCTCCTCGCAGATTTATTACACCGACGATAAATTGCGGTGTATTTGGTACTCGTGTTATTTCAGGAAGTTTCACTACTTCTTTAACATCTTCTATTCTGACACCGTATTTCCCTTCTTCCAGTTCGAACGACAAGACGCTCATCATCTCGATATTATTTCTGTCTTCGGCGTTATCGTTATTGTCAGCCTCTAATATTATTTTATCCTCTTCACCCATGATATTATTCCTCACTCTCTGCGGGATGTTTTCTTATCTCGACTTTTCCTCGCACGTATTCTATCGCTGTCTTATCTTCGGCGACGAGCTTTTCGGCTTCCATGACAAGGATCATATCGTCTTCTTTTTTTATCATGCCAACGAGGTATGTGGCATCTTTTAGAAGTTCGTCGGGAGGCATGATATCGTTATCTTCTACGGAGATGATATCGGTGATGGTATCGACGATAAGCCCTATAAGGCTTCCATGTGCCTGTACTATTATTATACATCTAACGTCTTCAACATTATCTTCTTGAAGGAGCAGTTTTTTTCTTATATTGACGATAGGAACGACTTTGTTATTGAAATTTATTACGCCTTCGACATATTCGGCGGTCTCTGGCACTGAAATGATATCTTCATTCTTCACAACTTTTATTACGTGCAACATATCGACGGCGTATTCTTTGCCGGCGACAGTAAAAGCCACTAAATCTTTCATTGTTATGCCTTTATTCATACTTTAATCTCTCTATATTGTTCCTGCATGTGCTCAGCATTGTTGCTACGTTAAAGCCGTTGCCGTATGCTATCACTGTCTCTGGTGTTTCGTTGATAATAGTTTTAATAGTATTTCTGAACTCCCGCATTGCATTTTTAATATGCCCTTCTTGTTTATATATAGTGGCGAGCCCGAAATTCGCAAGGGAAAACCTGTCGTCGAGGAAAAGAGCCTTCTTCATATTCTTTTTCGCTAGAGACGTTCCGCCCTCTTCTACAAAGATACATCCTAGCAGGTAATATGCTGGCACGAATAGTGCGTCGACAGCTAAGAGTTTCTGTAGCTTATCTTTAGCGACATCATATTTTCTTCTATTGGCATATATCTCTGCTTCGAGATATCTTGCGTCGATATTTTCTTTGTCGAGCTCATAAACTCTTTCAATAAAATAGAAGGCCTCTCCATATTTTTTGTTGTACGACGCTATCTTTGCTTTGACGAGGAGTTTTTCTATATCTTCTGGGGAGGCTTTTTTATCTTTACGGGCGTCGACTTCTGCTTTGGCGATATCATATATTATCGAAGAAACCTTCTGTTTTATCGGCTGTATAGGTTCTTTTTTCTTTGGCGGTGCTTTTTTTATGGCGTGTGCAGCGGCATATTCTGCCTTCCTATATACTATCGCTTCGGCGCATTCTTCCATGACGAATCTTTCGGTGACGAATTGTGGACTCTCTGAATGCCCTGATATCATATACCCTTCTTTTGTCAGGCTATCATTAAACTTATTCATCACCTCTACTGTTGTCTCAAGCTCGAAATATATGACGACATTACGACAGAAGATTATATCGAGATCTTTTGGGAAGCCTTCTTCCATTAAGTTAAGGTACGAGTATTCGACCATATCTTTTATTTCGTCGGAGATCTTATATATTACATGCCTGCTATCGCCTTTGACTTTAGTGAAATACTTTTCGCGTAGATCCTTATCGATAAGTTTCATATGGTTTTCACTATATATTCCTTGGCGCGCTTTCTTTAATGCTTCCGTCGAGGCATCCGTCGCTAAAATCTTTACGTCGAGATCTTCCCGGTCTTTTAGTATCTCCTTAATTACTATAGCTATAGAATACGGCTCTTCTCCTGTAGAACATCCTGCGCTCCATATCCGTAATATTGGCTTTGTTTTGCTGCTTTTATCGCGATGTTTTATTTTTTTGGCGATAAGTTTTGGTAAGATCTCTTCTTTTAACGCTTTAAAATGCGGCTCGTTCCTAAAAAAATACGTGTGGTTTATCGTTAAGAGATTAAGGAGGTTGCGCAGCTCGTCTTCGTGCTTCTGGCTTGTTGTAATATGACGATAATATTCTTTTATGCTGGGGAGTCTTAGCGCTTCGGCGCGCCGTATCACCGTTTCTTCAAGGCCCTTAAGCTGATAGTCGCGAAAATACAGGCCTGTTCTTTCTGTAACGAAGTCTCCTATCTTCTGTTGCATTTCTTCAGTAAAAAGCATCTATCTTGCGCCTTATTTAAACCCAGTTAATTACTATTCTTAATCATCTCTCTTTTTTGCAGCAGCACATATATGTAGAAAGTTCAGAGTTCGAAGTTCGGAGTTCGGGGAAGGAGCGCTGAACGCTGAGTGTCGATATGCATGTCATTCTTGACAATTTCTTGGTATGCAACAAATAAATTTACTCCCTTTTTCTGCTGCTCTTTCAACCCATAGTTTACCTTTATGCAGCTCAACAATATCCTTTGCTATTGCAAGCCCTAGTCCTATCCCTTCTTGATTCATATCGGTGGCGCTTTCGAATTTATCTAATATTTTTTCTTTCTTTTCTTCAGAGATTCCTTTGCCGCTATCGGTGACTTTGATGCATACCTCTTCCTTTGACCCAACAAGTTCAATCTTTATATCACCTTTTTTGTGGGTGAACTTTATAGCGTTGTTTAACAGGTTTATTATCACTTCTCTTATTTTGTCTTTATCGCCCCATATCATTCCTATATCTTTATGAATCTCTTTTGTTATGGTGACGTTATTTTTAATAGCCTCGATTTTGTGGAAACTTACTATGCTCTCTACCATCGCAGCCATATCGATTTCTTCTTTTTTAAGCTCCATCGTCCCAGCTTCTATCTTGGAGACATCTAATATATCAGTAACCGTCCTTAAAAGATGATCTATCGCCTCTACCGCCGACGTCAGAATTTTTTTCTGTTCAAGATTTATCTTCCCTGCGACCCCTTCGAGGATGATATCCATAGACTCTTTAACTACGGCAAGAGGCTTTCTAAGCTCGTGAGAAACGTTTGTAACGAACTGTGACTTCAGCTGGTCAACTTTTTCTAGTTCTTTATTCTTCGCATCAAGCTCGTTGTAAAGAACCTTTATACATTCATTAGTCTTCTTAGCGCCCCATATCTGGCTTTCCAGCTCTTCGCTTACTTTTGCAAGATCCTGTTCATTTTTTTTGCCATTGCTTATATCTTTATGTGTAGCTACTACAATATCATTGTCATCATCATCTTTTAAAAGGGAAAAACCAACGAGTTCTATTAGTGTTGTCCCGTCTTTACCTCTAAGGCGATACTCCTGGCTATCGACCTCTTCACCAGAAGACAATCTTTGCATCGCTTCACGATATTTTGGAACATCTTCTTCTATAAGGAATGTATCTTCCATCGTATTGCCGACGACTTCTTCCTTGCTATATCCGTGTTTTTTTAATGCCCTTTTATTGACAAAGACTATCTTCCCTTCCATGTCAAAGACAGTAACGCATACCGGCATATTTTCTATGATATCTTCGATATTTTTCATATTATTCCTTCTTACTGTTGTTACGTGCTAATCTTGCTTTAGTGGCGTAACATCAGTTATTATTTTCGTCACCTAGCACTTTGTTGATAACCTCTAAGATGTAGGAAAACTCATATGTCTTCACACAATAATCATCGGCGCCCATTTCTTTTGCTTTTGCTGCATCTACAGCGTCTACGAAGCCCGTATAGATAATAACTTTCACTGGCATATTCTCTACTTTTTTAATCTGCCTACACACCTCGAAGCCATCAATTCCTGGGAGCATTGTGTCCACAAGAGCTAAATCAACCTTTTCTTTGCGAAGCTTCTCCAAAGCATTCTCTCCGCTGTCGGCTTCTATTGTTTCATATCCTTCTTTTCCTAGTTTAAAAGCTAATAACTTACGTATCTCTTCGTTATCATCCAAAATTAAAATTTTTCTACCCATATAATCTTCCTCTTTATTTATCACTGACATTACACACTTATCTCACTTTATTGGCGCGTAATATCAGTTATCCTTTTCCATGCCCTTAATTTTATCTTCTAGCTCTTTCATTTCCTGTTTCAATTCTCTCATCCTAACTTCTCTTCCTACTGCCATCTTATTAAACTTCTCAAAGGCTTCAGATTTTTTTTCTGCCAGCTCTTTTGCCTCTACAGCTTCTTTTTCTGCTGCTGCCGTCTTTTCTGCGGCTTCTTTTATGTCTTTGTTGGCGTAGTACATTTTCTCGTTTATTTCTGTTAGTTCTTTATTAGAGGAATTCAGCTCTTCTGTGCGCTGTGTGACTTTTTCTTCAAGCTCTTTGCTGTGTCCTAATATTTCATTGTTTGCCTGTTTCAAATTCACAGACATTGTGTTAAAGGAGTCTGCCAGCTCTCCGATCTCATCCTTTGATTTAATCTCGACTTTCACATCGAGGTTTCCTTTGCTGATTTCTACTGCTGCATCCTTTAGTTTAACTATAGGTTTTAACATTACCCTCAGAAAAAACAGTGATATTAAAATCAATACGACAATTATCGGTATCAAGATAACGACTATTTTGTTTCTCAGATCTACGGCTGGAGCAAAAGCCGTTTTCGTTGGAACATTCACTACTAACGTCCAATCGTTGCCTTCGAAATCCAGATATCCTTGTTCATGTACAAACACATAAATAGTCTCTTCTTTCCCCAACCTAGTATATTTTGCGCTACCGCTTTTTTCTCCTGCCAACGACCTTTCCACGCTTTGTAGCTCATCAGCCAAATTATCTTTTAACACCCCTTTTCTATTATAGTTCGAATACAATAGCATGCCGTCTTTATCGACGAGATCGACTTCCACTTTTCCCTCTCCGCCGCGGGTTCTCTCGATTTCTTTTGTTATTTCGTAAATTCTTATAACAGGAACTCTTGCCACAATGACGCCAAAATTTTCTCCTTTTACATCTTTAACATGAGAGGCGAAATAAAGTATTGGAGTATGTAATTCTTCTGCAATCCTTACATCGCTAGCGGCACTTATCTTTCCTTCGTAAATATCTTTCCAATATTTAGTTAACTTATGTTTTTTCCCTAAGTGCATCCCTGCTGTATCAGCAATACGTATTCTTTCTAGGTTGAAAAAAGACAGTGAAGCATATGTTTTGTGTATATTTCTAAACTCTATCAATCTCTCTGTGATTTTTTCAGGTTCTGAATTCCTTGTTTTAATATCAGAACATCCAGGGATAACTTGTATATCAGAATATCTTTCATACAGAAACATATCGATTTTGTTCATGGTGTTATGAACATCTACTTCGAGTCGGGAGATCACCTCTTTCTCTAATGTCTTAACGTTTGAGTTATAGACGAAAAGCGTTATAATGCTACCGAATACCACCATTGACACTACTAATAAAAGCGTTACTTTCGTTGAAAATCTCATCTTTACTTCTCTTTTTTTATGGACTTAACAAATTTCGGCTCCAGGATTTCGTCAAAATCAGGATAGGAAGATAACTGCCCTCTTTCAAAATAGAATTTCGTTATAATCTTTCCTGAACCATATAGTGAATCTATCTCATCTGTCTTTGTAAAAGCCTTAATATTATCATCAATATCTAGCATTTTTATGCCATCAATGCCTTCTTCCATTTCTTCTTTGCTCATCCCCATATAATCAGTCATTATCTGCACGTCTTCGTAATGACTATTTTCAAGGTATTCCAATGTTTCTAATAGTGCTTTCACTATGGCACGGATATCATCAGGTCTTTCATTGATGATTTCTGTGCTAAACGACAAGACATCTGTTATAATTCCTGGGACATCTCCTGCGATACCTAATATTTTATAGCCTTTTTTCAATGCCGCCGATTTCGTTGGCTCCCATGTATGCCCTGCGTATATTATCCCATCTTCTAAAGCTTCTAAAACTTTATGTGCTGGGATGTCTTCAAACTGCACTTCGCTTTCTTCTATCCCTGCTTTTTTTAAAGAAGCCAAAACAAACAAATGTGAGAAGCTATTAACTCCTTCTATGCCGATTTTTTTTCCTTTCAAGTCTGCCAAAGAATTAAGTTCAGGGTTTCCAATGATAACATCTCCTGTATCAGAATAATCTAACGCACAAACGACCTTCGTTTCAATGCCTTCCAAGTTATACAATATTGTATCGCTATAAACGCCGAAAATTCCATCGGTTTCGCCATTAATATAATTTTCTTGTGATTCCGAATATTCTTTAATAAATATCAACTCAACATCGACATTATTTTTTTCGAAGAACCCTTTTTCTTTTGCGATAACAGCGTGTGCATCTCCTGCCCATTCACTTATTGCTATCTTTATAGGTTTTTTCTCTACTGCGTCCTTTGATAAGCATCCTGAAATGACGAGAACGCATAATAAAGTTGCTACTCCTAATATTTTCCTCATAACGGCCTTCCTTATAAAAAAATGTCTATTATTGTTTTTATATACTCTTGTAAAAAAATCGGCAATAAGAATAACTTATTAATAACATAACAACCCATTATAGAGAGTCTCGATGCCCACAAAAAAAACAATAGTATTAGCTGACGATGAGCAGGGAGTTTTAGACGTAGTACAATTCCGTCTTACGAAAAAGGGATATAATGTCATCGTTGCTCACGATGGTGAAGAGGCGCTCGCTAGCGTTAAGAAGAGCTCTCCTGACCTTGTCATCCTCGACGTCAACATGCCACCGCCCAATGGTTTACAGGTATGTCGCCAGCTTAAAGACGACGCCAAGTACAAAAACATCCCTGTAGTATTATTGACGGCGGGAGACACCGACAGCGACAAATTCTGGGGTGCAGAGTCCGGCGCTGATGCTTATCTTACTAAGCCTTACAACGCCGAAGAGCTTTTGGCGCTCATCAAGAAGCTTACGACGTAACTGACCTTGCGCGCTACTGGATTTTTGCTAGAGATACATATATAACAGATAATTATAGCGTAAGGCGTATAGAATAGCAGAATTTCGGAATAGGATTTTCTACCACGGAGGCACGGAGGACACGGAGAAAAAAAGTTTAAAGAAAAAAATGGCTAGGGGTTTCACCCCTAGAACCCCAATGATTTTCTTATGTCTTTCGGGGGTTTGGTGGAGAATCCCCCAACCAGTTCTATTTCTCCGTGTTCTCCGTGCCTCCGTGGTAGAAATTGAGGCTCAGTATTCAGAGCTTTATTAAATAGTGAACTATAAATAATGACTGGGGTTACCGCGTAACATCAGGACGTAATTCAAAACAGGAGCTTTCATGTCTAAAAAAAAGACGATAATATTAGCCGACGATGAACAAGACCTGTTGGACATGGGCAAACTGCGCCTAACGAAAGAAGGCTACGATGTCATCGTCGCTCACGACGGTGAAGAGGCTTTTGAAAACATTAAGAAATCCACTCCCGACCTTATCATCCTAGACATCAACATGCCACCGCCTAATGGCTTTCATTTATGCCGTATGCTTAAGGACGACGCCAAGTACAAAAGAATTCCGATAATATTATTGACCTCGCGCGCTGCCGAAAGCGACGAGTTCTGGGGGATAGAGTCCGGTGCCGACGCTTATCTTACTAAGCCTTACAAAGCCGAAGATCTTATAGCTCTCGTTAAAAAGCTTTCCGAGTAATATCTATTATAGCGTATAGGAATAGCGTATAGCGTATAGCGTATAGAAAAACCTATCGGAAATGAATAGGACTTTCTACCACAGAGGCACGGAGGACACAGAGAAAGAAAACAATCTGGCTGGGTGATACTCCCCCAGACCCCCAAACCCCAAAAAGAAAATTCTCGGGGTTCTAGGGGTGAAACCCCTAGCCCGCCCCATTTCTCTCTGTGTTCTCTGTGGCTCTGTGGTGAAAAATCCTATTCCGAAATTCTTCTATCAGTTATTTATGAGCTCTATGGTAGAATCAATTGTTACCCCAAAATGGCATGTTTTGGACCACTCCGGATTTCTCTACCACGGAGCCTTTACATTGATCAATGCTCAATGATCATTGTTCAATGAAAAGCGGTATTTCGAAGGAGAATGTCGAGCCTTCGCCGACTTTACTTTCTATCGAAACTTTACCGCCGTGGGCTTCTACCATTTTTTTAACGATAGCTAATCCTAGTCCTGCTCCAGCCTCATTATTTGTCGCTTTAACTGTCGTCTTATTAAAATATCCGAAGAGTCCGCCTTGTTCATCTTCTGGTATCCCCTGTCCTTGGTCGATAACGGCTATTTGCATTTTTTCGCCGATTTTCTTTGCTTCTATTGTTATCGTTGTATTCTTCGTAGAGAATTTTATTGCGTTGGTAACTAGGTTATTTATCACTTGGCTGATGGCGTCTGTGTCGAGTTTAGCATTTTTCAGCTGGCTATCGAGTTTTAGTTCTATAGCGATATCTTTCTTCTTCGCGATAAGGTTGTTATATTCTTGAAGATTTCCTAGGTACTCTTTAATATCGACGTCTTTTTTATCGAGCGTTATCGTCCCTGCCTCTATAGCGCTGATGTCTAGGAGGTTGTTAACCATTGTAAGCATTCTTTTGCTGACTTCGAACATCTTAACGAAGATATCGCGCTGCTCTTCTGTCACATCACCGACGATGCCGTCGAGGAAACACTCGAGGTATCCTTGCACTACAGCGAGGGGATTTCTTAAATCGTGAGCTGTTATCCCCAGGAATTTATTCTTCAGGTCATTGGCTTCTAGTTCGCTCTGATACAGCATACTTTTTTCCACCACCATCGAGAACTGCTTAGCAAAGCGCATGAATATTTCAACGTGAGCATCACGATATGTTCCTGGTTTCGTACTCGAGAAGAAGAGAAAGCCCACGGGTTTGCCCAAAGCTACAAGAGGGCATGTCAAGCTCGACATTATTCCTTCTTCAATGATAAGTTGTGTCGATTCAGAGCCGGGATGTTCTTTTGTATACTCTTCAAGGTTATTAATAATTCTTGGTACTTTGCTGTCGAGGAGCTTTTCTAGCGTACTGCCTTCAAGTGGTGCTTCGTATCCTTTGTTGAGTTTGATTTCATCATAATTACTATTGGCCCACATGGCTCGTACAATTTTCATGTCGTCGACAAGAGCAAAACACATACGGTCGTATTCTATTATAGAACGCATGCTATCATAAGCATAATCAAGGACCTCTTCTACGAGCATGCCTTCGTTGATTTTATCGCTTATCTCCATAAACTTCTCAGCTTCAGAGACTTCGCTATGCTTAATATTCTTTATTGCTTTGGCATGTTGCTTAACGTCATCATTAACCATGGAATTTCTCCTGAAGTGTGCGCTATAAAATATAATTGCAGTTTTTAAAAAAAGAACTTATAAAGCAATTAAAATACATCAACGGACAACATCATGCGAAGAATTATTTTTGCCTCGGCTTTTTTATTAACACTATATGGATGTTTTATGTCTTCTTACAATCTCAATAATGTAGAGCAATGGTTTATCCTTCTAGACTACAATCCTGGGCATTATACTCTCGATGCCGAAGAAGCTTCTGTCTATGACCTTGCTATCCTCGACCCTGACGAGCATCCTCCTTTAGAGGATTTATCTAAGCTGATACTAATAGCATATGTCAGCCTTGGAGAGGCCGAGACATACCGCAGCTATTGGAAGAACGTCTATGACAAGGATTTTATCATCGAAGAGAATCCTTATTGGGAAGGGAACTATCTTGTCGACGTACGCAATACTTCGTGGCGTGCTACAATAATAGAAGGCGTTATCCCTGAGCTGCTGGAAAAAGGCTTCAAAGGTATTATGATGGACACCATCGACACTGCGTCGTTTTTAGAAAGCGAAGATCACGAAAAATTCCGTGGTTCTGCTGATGCTATGGTATCTTTCGTCAAAGAGATCCACGAGAGATATCCCGATCTATTTCTTATCAGTAATAATGGCTTCGAAGTTTTGGATGATATTGCCCCGTATATTTCTGGCATGCTTGTCGAGAGCATATATATGTCGTATAACCCTGACACCGAAGAAGACATCGCCGTCTCCGAAGAAGACCGCGAATATAAGCTATACTATCTGCAGCGTTTACAAGAAGAATATAAGCTTCCTGTCTTCGCTGTCGATTATATTTCTTCTGATGACATGCCGTTGATACGTGATACTGCCGAGCGTCTACGTCTTCTTGGCTTCAAGCCTTACATTGCTAAGAGAGGCCTCAAAGAGCTGTATAAAAATTAAGCCTTGTTTAAAATATGGGTAACAAATGATAGAATTTACGAAGGTGAATTTCCCTGAACAGTCTGGTATTCGGAGTAGGAATAGGATTTTTCACCACAGAGGCACAGAGAACACAGAGAAAGAAAACAATTTAGCTGGGGAATTCTCCCCCAGCCCCCCATTTTTGAAAGGTGGTCTGTAAATGGTAAACGGTGAACTTTTTAAAATCCTCGGGGTTCTAGGGGTGAAACCCCTAGCCCGCCTACTGTTCTCTCTGTGTCCTCTGTGTCTCTGTGGTGAAAAATCCTATTCCGAAATTCTTCTATCCGCTATTTATGGTAGAATCAACTATTACCCAAAAATGGCATGTTTTGAACCGTGCCAAAAATTAAGAGGGAAAACATGAAAACTACTGTCATCGCTTTATTATTATCTTTTTGTGCGGCCTTTACGTTATATGCCGAGAAGGTCGAGATCCCCAGGACGATCCTTGTTTTGATAAATTCTTCCAATGACCCTTTTATTACCGAAGACTATAACGTCGTACACTTCAGTGCAGAGAGCGTCTTGAACCATCTTGGCATGAATGTCCGCTACCACGACGTCTCTAAAGGTCTACCTTCTGATGATAGTCTTGACGAGATATACGGTATTCTTTCATATTTCACCGACGCCACCATGCCACGAGCAAAAGAATATTGTCTATGGGCGACAGAGCAGATCGACAATGGCAAGAAGTTCGTGGTATGGCGTAATTTCGGTGCTTTCCGCGATGCCGACAGCGACGAGGAAACTTCCAAGGACTTGGTTGCTCTATTTTTCAGGAAGCTCGGCCTTGAATACCTTGAGAATTGGAGCGACTCCCCTTTTCTCATCGACATCGTCGAGAAAGACGATACTATGATGGACTTCGAGAATTCCATCGAAGGCACCGTCGAATTATATGAGCAGTTTCTTTCTGCAGATGCCGAAAACAAAGTATATCTCAGGCTGAACCGTTCTGACCTCGACTTTGGTGACAGTGACGCTATCGTGACGACGCCATCTGGTGGTTTTATCATGGACGGGTGTGGGCTTTTCATCAACTACATCGACAAGCGCATGCGTTGGTATATCGACCCTTTTAAATTTTTCAGCGAAGCTTTTGTCATAGAGGAGATCCCTTCTTACGATACAACTACTCTCTTTGGCAAAAGGATATTATATTCTCATATCGACGGCGACGGCATGAGGAATATCTCTTTAGAAGACAAAAAGACGCCCTCTGGAAACATTATCTTCGAAGAGATCCTCAAGAAATATTCTCTGCCGATATCGGTATCGTTTATAACGGCAGAAACCAACGCCCGTTATCTCGGCAGTGCCAAAACAGAGTCACTCGCTAGGGAGATTCTTAAGTTCGACAACATCGAAGGCGGCATCCATGGATTCGCACACCCTCTCGACTGGTACAAAAAAATAGTATATTTCCCTATCAACAACTACTCGAAAAAAATCTACAACATACAAGAACTCGAGCTCGAAAACTCCGAGTCGTCTTATCTTTCGGGAGCTCGCGCTACTGTCGGGTGGAAGGAATACTTGGAAGCTGAGACCTTAGAAGCAGCGGAATACGTAAACGAAAACCTTATGCCTCCAGGAAAGCGCGTCGCTATAAACATGTGGACAGGAAACTGTAGGGCCCCTGCCGATGCTATCGCTATCGTTGATTCTATGGGCATAGCAAACATAAATGGCGGAGACACACGTTTCGACAGAGCAAACCCTTCGTATACCGGCGTTGCCGCTCTGACACGGCAAGATAAAGGTATGGTACAGTTCCAGACGAGCAACTCCAATGAGAACATATATACCAACGACTGGACGGGACCTTTTGATGGTTTCTCCTATGTCATCGAGAGCTTCATCCAGAGCGAATACCCTACTCTCGTCGCCTCCAAGCCTCGCAGAGTTCTGCCAATGAATATATACTATCATTTCTATAGCGGTGAGAGGGAAGACTCCGTACGTGCAACGAAAGAAGCATACGATTATGCTCTTTCTCAAGACGTCATACCAATTTTCGCCTCGGAATATGTTAAAGCGGCGCGCGGTTTCGTCGAAGGCAAGACTTTCATCCGCGATGACGACTCCTGGGAATTCCGCGACTATGGTCATTGCAGGACGATACGCCTTAATAGTAATACTATCTTCCCTGACATGGCACGTTCTGAGAACGTCTTAGGCTTTGTCGTATGGGAAAGCTACTGCTACATCCATCTGTCTGAGGGTGATAGTGCCGTTCTATATCTTTCTAATAGCGCTCCAAAAGTTCCATTGTTAGAAAGCTCTTCGGCGATAGTCTATAATTGTAAGATATCGAAGGGAGATATATCTTTCGAGTCCCGAACCTTCCGCGAAGAAGAGTATACTTTCGTTAATATGGGGCGTTATTCGAAATATGACGTTACCATGAAGCTTCTTGGCAGCGATGATATTTTCTATAGCAAGAAGATAAAATCTGACAAGAAAGGAAAGCTTATTGTTCGCGCTCCGAAGTCGGAGGCTTTTTCTATAAAAGTCCTCTTGAAATAAGACCACGGAACCTTTTCAATGATCAATGTAAAAAAACTCACTTTTATTGATAATTGATAACTGATAACTGATAATTGAAAAGGTTCCGTGGTAGTATATTCTTAAGGTGCTGCTTTATTTCCTCTTTCAAATATTAAAAAAATAACATACATTACGAGTAATGTATGTTATAAGCAAATGACCTAAAGGAAAACATGGGAATACCGTGGTGGAAATCAGCACTGTTTTTTATGGCGATCTTATTATTAAGTATCGCGATATTCCCTACTGGCCGTCAGCTTGGCAAGTTTTATCACTACAGCAAGAACTTCGACGATGCTGATTTATATCTTTCTAGCCGCTATGATCGTGATCCTTCCGACGAAGGAAATTCTCAGCGATATCTTTCTTCTCTTTTATTTTTCAAAGATTTCGATAAGTTTGAGGAAATCAGCGACGAGCTTTTAACCGTCATCCCCGAAAGCTTCTTGCTACACGAAGTTGTTGCTCGCTATCATGAAGAGCGCATGCGCTACCAGGAGGCCAGCTTTCATTGGGATAAGATGCTGGAGCTTATGCCTATAGACGCCAACGTCCGCGACAAACTAGTATCATATTACAGTATAAACCAGCAATATGACAAACTTATAAAGGTCTATGAGCGTGACATTAGCGTCGCAGCAAACAACCTCGACAGCTACTATTCTTTGGCGCTTTTATATTCGTTACGTCACGACATTACTAATGCTAAGCGTATATATTCTAAGATAATAGAAGACTTCCCTTATGAAAGAAAATCCAAGATACGCCTTGCTCAGCTTCATGAATATTCTGGTGACGTTGCTCTTGCTATATCGTTATATCGTAGAGTTTCTGAAGAAAACCCCGAAGACAGAAGTGCGATGGTCGCTCTTGGCAACAAGCTATTGTCGTATTCTGAAGTCGACGGTTTTATGTCTTTCTTAGAACGCTTCCAGGGAAAATATCCCGGCGATACTCTTTACTATGACGAGCAAGCGTCGCTATATCTTGGTATAAAGGACCGTATTAACGCTATTGCTTTGATAGAAAAAGAATACCTTCGTTCTCCCGATAATCTTGCGTTATTATTTTCTATGGGTGAGCTTTACTTCGAGATAAAAGACTACAGCAAAGCTCTCGACATCCTAGAAAAATACAATTCGAAGACAACAAAGGACGACTATCGTTCTTACCATCTTCTTGGCGATGTTTTTGCTGCTGTTGGTGACAAAGCATCTAGCGTCAATGCCTATGAGCATGCTTTTGAGCTTGTGGAATATAATGTTCCACAAGATTCTTTCTCCGATGATATCGTCAATGAAAAGTCCTACACAAAAAAGCTTTCTCTTTACGAAGAATACCGCAGTCGTTTCCCGGAAAAGGCTGCCCCTGAAGCAGAGGTCTCTTATGCTGTAGCCGTCCAGGAGGCTTTTCCTTTAGAAGATGTAGTATCACGCACTGTTGATATGGAGATCGCAGAAGTATGGATTCTGTGGAAGCTTGGTCGCCATGATGAAGCCATCGCCAAAAGCGATGAACTTTCAAAGCAGCACCCCAATAATACTGAGCTGACATATTTCTTGATAAACTCATATTTCGAGCGAAATATGACGGCGAAAGCCCGCAAGCTTTATGATGTCCTAGAGATGAAAGGCCCCTACGACGCCAATCTTAAAGAGTTGAAGTTCTCTCTTCTTATTCAAGAAGGTCGTTGGTCCGAGGCTTATGCTCTCTCTGAAGAGTTTCTAGTAGAAAGCCCTTTCAATGACTACAGCGAAGATCGCGTTTATATTCTTACGAAGATGAAGCGCTGGCGCGAAGCCAAAAATATCTACGAGGAAAAGATCGCCGCTCGGGATGCCGCTGGGGCTCCTCACAACGACCGCTACATTTGGGATGCTCGTTCTGCCATAGAAGAGGGCTCTGACCTTTTATGGAGCGACGTTATATACGAACACGATAGCAACACAGAACGGCACTATACCATAGAAGCAGGATGTCGTAGTTGGCTTTCAGAGTCTTTACGATTATCGGCTGTTGCCGCTAGAGAATACCACAAACGTGATGAAGAAGAAAACCCTGTTGCTTCTGCCGTCAGCGATAATGTTTCTTCTATTACATTGCGTGCGGAGAAATTTTTAAACTACAGCTTCACTGCAGAAGGTCACGTTTCCTTGCCATCTTATGGTGATGAGACCTTCCCTGAGTTTGGCGTTAAGGCTCTATATAATAGGACTCGTTTTTATGACTTGGAGTCATATATTTCCTATACCCACGACCGTCTAAGCCGCGACCTCGACAAGCTCCCTATAGAGATGCAATACAACACTCTAGAGGCCTTCGGCAAGGTGTATCCCAATAACATCCTTTCACTAGACTATCTTTTCCGCAGTGAGTGGTATCATTTACCTGGGAAATATAATACCGTCAATGGCAACTCTTCTTTAGGCTACAAAATATGGAACGAAGTAGAGCTTGGTATATTGCTTATGAATCGTCCTTCGTGGAATTTGTCTTTGATAAACCATGTATATCAATCGCATTGGGTAAAGCCTTTCGACGAGGCCGGCCAGGTCGTTGATTTGGGCGAGAAGGAAAAGGCGTGGTATGGCGGGTTGTATGGCGAGTTTTTTGTTAAGACGCTATCGCGAACGTCGTGGAGTTTATATAGAAAACACAATTCCTCCAAGGGTTTCTACTCCACGCTTTTTGCTATGTCTTCGGAGTTCTGGGTCCGCGACGATGCTGTCTTAACGATATCTTTAGACCACAAATACAAAGACGACACTGCTGACATCCGCACCGTCTCTAACGATATAACGGCGAATTTTAAGGTGTTACTATAAAATGAAAAAGAAGAAACACAAAATCCTTATCCTCGACGGCGACAAGGCCACGCTCAAGATCATAGCGAAGTATTTATCGTGGAATGGTTTTTCTGTAGATACTATGAATGATGCAGAAGAAGTATTGTCGCGTATTGAGAAGAAAAAATACTCTCTTGTCATCTGTGACGAGCTCCTTGCTCCCGACAATGGGTATGCTTTGTGTGAAAAGATAAGAGGCCATAGCAAAGAGGTCGTGTCTGCGGTAAATATCATCATCATTGCCGCCGAAGACCCCGACATTGAAAAGTATGCCACTTTAAAACGTTGCAATGCTTTCTTCTTAAACAAATATGCAAGCCCAGGAAGGTGGCTTAGCAAGATAAAACTTATCATTGGAGACGACCAATAATGCTAAAGAAAAAACCTTACATCATAGAGACTATCGTCGCCTTTATCCTATACGACATCGTCAACTACCTGCTATTCCGTGGAGACCTCGGCTTCAGGGAAGTATACTGGCATCCTTATTGGGTCGTCGTCCTTCTTATGCCTTCGCGTTATGGCTTCTCTGCAGGCGTCTTCGCCAGTATCGTCGCGATATTTCATGTGTTCTTCATAAACATCGGATATGTATCTTCTATGACGGAATTTCAGGAGCTCGTAGAAAAAGTTGGCGCTGTGCTACCTCTTGCTTTCATCACCGTCGGGATGACCTTGGGAGCGCTGAGACAGAAATACAAGAACCAGGAAGAGAAGAGAGCGGAGATTATAGAGAAACAAAAAAACGATATGCTTCGTGTGCAGGACGACCTCGACAGGGCGGTAAAGGTCCGCGACGCTTTAGAGAAAAAGATCGTAGGAGAGACTTCTACTATAATGACGATGTACGAGATCTCAAAAAAATTCGGGTCTTTGAAAGTCGAAGACATATATTCCGGATGTCTTGATATCCTCGAGAATCTTTTTCAAGTTGATGTCTCTTCTTTATATATCATAGAAGGCGGCTATTATGTCCTCAAAGCCTCACGCAACTGGGCAGAAAGCTCTGAAGTCGAAGGGAAGATAAAGCTCGACGGCAGCATCATGGATCTTGCCAGGAAAAAGAACGGCATCGTCACGGCGAAAGACATCGTCTCCGACAAAGACTCCCAGAAATACTTCTCGGAATACAGCAAGCTTTTAGCGATGTTCCCGATACGCAATGTCGAAGGAGAATTTATCGGAGCAGTAAACATCGAGAAGATGAGCTTTATACTGTTCAACGCCACGAACATAAACCTCATGGAAGTCATCGTCAACTGGATGAGTTCTTCCTTACAAGCTTTGATGACAAACGAAGCTTTACAGGGACAACTTCCTTGGGACAAGGAATACAAGGTGTGTCACCACTCGTATTTCGACAATATCCTCGAACATGAATTCCTTCGCGCCAAAGAGCACGGCTTCAAGCTTACCGTCTCTTTAATAAAGATCGAAAAATTCGGGTTTCTAAACAAAGAATCCCAGCGTCTAACATTAAACTCCCTGATAGCGCTGTTAAAGCGTCATATGGGAAACCTCGACATTATCTTCCACTATAAATTCGATGGCACCATAGCAATAATATCTCCGATGAAAGACGGCAAGACAACAACTTCCGATATCGGAAAGGTGGTAAAAGGGTGGAAAAAAGTCAGCGCTACCGGAGAAAAAGATTCTGTACATACAGAGCTAGTATTTTCTACATCAGCGCTTACAAAGAAGATGAAAGATCATTCTGCGTTGTTAAAGCCTGCTCTAGCGGGATGTAAGCTTAGTAAGCCTTCATTTGCCTCAAAAAAAAAGAAGTAAAAAATGGAAAACAACAAACGTAACATCTTACTACTTTCAATGATGATTGCAGGCCTTTCATCGGAAGCCTCCCTGCTTCCGATGTTCTGGTATGATATAAGCATCGTGGCTCTCTGCGTCGTACATATATTTGCGTGTACACTTTTATCTATAACGCTATATTTTTGGAACCTTGAAGAGCGCAGCTTCGAGCATCCTTTGGCTTTCTATGGGCTACTTTTGATGATAACATTCCCCGTCTTCGGGTTGCTGGCTTTGTCGTTGTTATTCGTCACAGCGGGATGGTTTCGCGAGAAGATGGTGATGGGCTCCTACAACGACTACAAAGAGCACATCACAAAAAAAGGCATAAACATCGACGTCTCCAAAGGGCATATCGAAGGTCTTCGCGATATAAGAAGCGAGATAAGCTTCGACTCATTCATCGACGTCATCAAAGGTGAAGATTCCAAGAAAAAATCACAGGTAGTCAACAAACTCTCCGAAGACGTCTCCAAGGAAAACATCTCTCTCCTTAAAGAGGCTTTAAACGACGCATCGCAGGACGTACGCTTCTATGCCGCTGATGCCCTGATGAAAGTCGAAGGGAATATCAACAACGAGATCGCCGTCGCAGAACATATGGCTCAGCATCGCGGTGGCTCTTATGCTGCTGGTGCTATGATAAAACTCGAAGACAAGATCGGCAACGAGATCGCCATCGCCAAGATGATGACACAGCGTCGTGGTATGATGAAAGACTTCCTACGTCTTGGCGACATATACCAAGACTATGCTTTCAGTGGTCTTCTGGAGAAAAACTCCCAGAAGCATTATTTCTCTCTAAGCTGCGAAGAGTACCAGAAGGCTTTGGATATCGAGACGGGACAGCCGAAAGTTATGTTACGATATATCCACAGCCTTCTACAGCTAGGAGAGCATAAGCATTCGCAGAAAATGCTGAAACAGCTTTCGAAGATATGGAAGACGAACAATGACATACACTTCCTCAGTGCTTCGATGGCATTCTATCTTAATAAGTTCGGCGACATAAAAAAACATCTAGAAAAGATCGTCCTCGAAGATCTCGACGACGAAAAAATAGAGACGGTGAAATTTTGGCTACAAAAGACATAGACAAAAAAGCGATAAGGGATATCTTCGACAAGATATTGCTATACCACGAAAAAGACAAACAGGAAGGTCTTTTTCTTTCGCTGTGCCTACGTCGCAATAATGAAGACATCGACAACGTATATGAAGAGCTGATATCACGAGCTACTAGCGCCAGCATACATTGGCTGATACGCTACATGTTACATATCAACACCTCATACAGCCTTGGGAAGATCTACGACCTTCTAGCAGTAACAAATTCTCTTATCCACAGGGCTGCTCTTCTGACGATAAAGGGCGTAAAAACCTCTGTACGTATAGATATACTATTGAAGATGCTAGAGTCTGACAACGGAGAAGATTTATGCTTCGCCGCAGAAAACCTTGGAGACCTTGCTGTTGTTAAGTCTGTCTCTGCTCTGCTCTTTGCTTTACGGCAAAACAGCGACGACAAGAAAGCGTGTATTGCCATAATACATGCCCTTGGTGAGATAAAAGACTCAAGCTCCTTCCGTGCCATCCAAAAGTTCAGCGTCTCTGATGACGAAGACATAAAAAAAGCGGCGTCGAAAGCCCTTATAAAATTCTCACATGTTTCAAAGAAGCATTACATCATAGAAAACATTATAAGTGCCGACGCCAAAATCCGCGAGAGCGCCTTCCTTGCTATCATCGACAGTAAAAATAAACGCTGGGAGAAATATCTCCTTAAGGCCCTTCTTAAAGAGACCAACGACAGCCTTCGTTTTAACATTTTATCGTCGATACATAATATCGAGACCTATAAACTTTTAGTCACCATCGTCGACATCGCCATCCACGATACATCATTACAGGTGCGCATGTCTGCAACTTCTGCGATAAAAAAATCATCCTCTCCACAGATACTACAGTGGCTAATAAAAATTGCTTCTAGCATTTCTTCTGAAGACATTACCGCTTTCTTTCCTATGCTGACACAATACCCTACAAGCGACAGAGTTTTCTCCGTCATAAAAAAACGGTATGGGCATTCTGACGAAGGCAGCGTGAAACTTATGGCGATAGAGCATCTCGGCCATCTAAAGAATCCCGCTGCGGAGAAATTCCTGCTTGAAATCATCCGTGATAATTCAATCTTCTCATACGCCGCTACCATAGCGCTATGTTCCATGATATCGCCTTCGGAATTTCATGTTATAAAAGATCTTTTCCTCTTAAGTCCTAGAAAGAACTCCCCTATCATCCAGGTGCTTTTATATTTCGTCCTCAACACCCCAGAAAGGATATCTCTCCCTGAGGACATCGAAGAAAGCGTAGTAGGGATGCTGTCTTCGAAACACAAAAGAATCAGGTTTTTAGCGGTACGCTGTTGTGCACGTTTCGGCAAAGAAAAATTCGCATCTCTTCTTATTGATATCGCCAAAGACGATAAAGACAAAGACATCCGTCTTTCTGCGACGCGAAGCCTTATAGCGATATTACAGAAGTCCCCCGACCAACTTTTCGGCATCCTTTCTTTATGTTTAAAAAATAAAAACAAATGCACTCTCGTCGACGACATCTTAAAAAGCGTAGAGCTTTCTTCTCAGCATTTCGCCTCTGCTATCAAGACGATATTATCCCGTGCGCGCAACGACAAGGGTCATTTCCATAAAAACACCTCTACTGCCGCTCTGCAGACGATGGCATTATTACATCGTTGTGCTTTACAGTCGAAAGCGTTATTCATCAAGACCCTTGAGAAAGAAGAGCTCAACGACAACGAGCGCTGGGCGATGATGAATGTCATCAACGACATCAATAGTGACAAATTCCTCAACTACCCGATATCTTTCCTTAACGAATATTATCGCGATGCTTCTAATCATACGAAACAAGAATATCTTTCGTTCTTCGAGAAGATCTCCGTATTAAATGCATCGACATTAGCGATGCTCTTCGACCTTCTCGAAAAGGAAAAAAATACAGCGCTTTATAATAAGATAGCATCGGTGATAACTTCCTGGCTAACATTGTCATACAAAGAGGAGCTTCGCTATGATCAGTGACATATGTCTAGTCCTTGAAGGTACCTTCCCATACGTCTCTGGCGGCGTTTCTTCGTGGGTATACGACATCATAAGGCAGATGAAAGACCTGTCTTTCTCGATATTATATATCGGCCCGCAACGTCCTGACGTCAAGAAGATGCACTATGACATGCCTGCTAATGTCGTAGAGTTCCAGGAGATATATCTCTTCGACTACAAAAGCAGGGTCATCCCGAAAAAAAAGCATATAAGCCATAAGAAGGCCAAGATAATCCGTGACTTCTTTGCTTCTGTTAAAAGCAACGACACCAGTCTTTTCGATGAATTCATCAAAGAGATCATTGAAGACAGTGATATAACGATATATGACCTAGCGCATTCTATCGAGTCGTGGGACATCATCACGGACCTATACCGCGAAGAGGCGCGAGGGCTTTCTTTCCTCGACTATTTCTGGACGTGGCGTTTTATATATCTTCCTTTTTTCTCGTTGTTGCAGCAGAACATCCCTCGTGCTCGTTTATATCATTCTGTCTCTACAGGATATGCTGGCATTATGACGGCGCTGGGGAAGCTACAGAACAAGCGTCCTTTCCTTCTCACTGAGCATGGCATCTACACTAAAGAGCGTGACATCGAGATATCTCGCGCCGACTGGATACATTCTGAGCTAACGAATTCCATAACCGTAAAAGACGAATCCGAAGAGTTCTTCAAAACGTGGTGGACGCAGTTCTTCTCTTTCTTCAGCACTCTATCATATGATAGGGCCGACAAAATTATAACGCTATACGAAGGAAACCGGCAGATACAGCTCTCTGAAGGTGCCGACATCGCCAAGACGATGATAGTCCCCAACGGCATCGACATCAATAGGTTCCAAAATGTCGTCAGGAAGAAAACTTTACAGAGCCCTTTAAAGGTAGGTCTTATCGGTCGTGTTGTCCCTATAAAAGACATCAAGACTTTCATCAGGTCTTGTAAGATCATCCATGATAATTTCGATAAAGAGGTGGAGTTCTACGTCATAGGCCCTGAAGACGAAGAACCATATTACTATAAAGAATGTATTGAGCTAGCACAGATCCAGAGGCTGGAAGACGTCTTACACTTCACGGGGAAGGTCGACGTCGAAGAATATTACGCTTCCCTTGACGTCGTGGTCCTTACCAGCATCAGCGAAGCACAGCCTTTAGTAATCTTAGAAGCTCATGCTTGTGGAATACCTTTCGTGGCTTCTAACGTCGGTGCTTGTATGGAGATGCTCTACGGAAGTTCTCCTGACGACAAGCTTTTGGGGAAAAGTGGGATTATCACAAACCTATGCGACCCTCATGATACTGCTAGCGCTATAATAAAGATCCTTTCCGACGAGAACCTTTACAACGAGATGTCTCGCGTCGCCAAAAAACGCGTCACCAACAAATATCTTATGGACGACATGGTCACCAAATACTATAAGCTATATTCACAATATTTGGAGGAAGTCACATGGCAGGCATAGGCTTTCGCTTAGAGAAGATCCTTAAAAGCGACTCTTTTTCCAGCTCGATAAAAGCACATTTTTACTCGTTACTCATCGCCGCAGGGCCATGGTTTCTTAGTATTGTCACTGTGTTATGTTTATACTATTTCCGTCCTGCCAACATCGACACTTTTGAGCACCTATATTTCAGGGTATCGCTCAACTACATCTTCGCGGCGTCTCTTATCACCACAGGGATGTTATCACTTTCGCTGAGCCGCTATATCTCCGACAAGCTCTACAAAGAAGATACCGACGCCCTAATCCCTGCCTTCAACTCTGCGGCGGTAGCGCTTTTAACGCTACAGAGTATCATTGGTGCTTCTTTTATATATTTCACCGAAGGGCCTTTAACATTAAAGTTCCTTACTGTGCTGTTATATTTTTCGATAAGCCTGATATGGCTCATCTTCATCTTCTTAACGGCGCTTCACGACTACCTTTCTATAGCGGTATGCTATCTCGTCGGTACTGTTATATCTATATTCGCCGGCATAAAGCTTGGCCTGCACTACGACTTGGCGGGATATTTCGCTGGAGTTTTAATCGGGCAGCTAACGGTCTTCGTCCTGCTGTCGGCGCGGCTTTTCATAGAATTCCCGTCGAAGCGCATCTTCGACAAAGATCTTTTCGGGTTCTTAAAAAATAATAAGATTCTCGTCTTCACCGGCATGTTCTATAACATTGCCATATGGATCGACAAGATAATATTCTGGGCGTCGCCGAAAGCTACGGCAGTGACGGGTTTCTTGCGGTCGTTCCACGAATACGAGATACCGATATTCTTCGCATATGTCACGATAATACCGCTGCTTTCACTATTCCTAGTATATGTCGAGACGAACTTTTATCTGCGATACCGGACGTTCTACGACAAAGTCCTAAACAGAGGGTCATACGCTGAGATCGGACGCGCCAAGAAAGAGGTCGGCAAGAGCGTCTACGATGGCACGAAGATGCTAGTAATAATACAGGGCGGACTTTCGATGCTTGCGATACTATATGCTTCTGATATCGCCGTGATGTTGAAGCTTCCGATAATCGTCGTTCCAATATTACGCATCTCGATAATAGGGGCTTTCCTCCATGGGATGCTTCTTACTAATATGATAATAATGTTATATTTCGACTTCAAAGTCCTAGCCTTTACAACGACGGCGCTGTTTATGGTGACGAACGGACTTTTCTCATACCTCTCGCTTTCAATCCCACTGCCATATCTAGGATACAACTACACTGCTGCGGCATTCATCACCCTGATAGTCTCGTTCTGTATGGTGTCGTATAAATTCAAGAAACTAGAATATATAACCTTCGCCCTTCAGACACTAGAATAGCTATATAATAACAGCGCAAGACCTGCCCAAAACAAGAGAAGAATATACTACCACTGAACCTTGGATAGCGTAGAATTTCGAAACTCCGAACCCCGAACCGGAATTTTTACCACGGAGCCACGGAGGGCACGGAGCAGAAGGAAAAGAAGGCGTGGAATTGGCTATGGGCATATTCAATGTTCAATGTTCAATGTTCAATGAAAACGGGGGTTCGGGGGTGTCCCCCGACAATATGGTTTTCTCTCTTTGAGGCTTTTTTTTTCTCCGTGAACTCCGTGGCTCCGTGGTAAAAATTCCTATTCCTATCCTACGAACGGCTCTGTAAACACTCAAAGAGCTGTCCTTTTATTTCCAAGCTGTCCGCATGCTGCCATGATAGCATCGCCTTTTCTCTGGCGTACTATTGTGATATATCCGTTTTTGTGGAGTCGTGAGGCGAAAGCCTCTACGGCTTTATTTTCGGGGGCTTCGAAGCTTTTTATCGTATGGTCGTTATAAGGGATGACATTGATTTTCACGTCGAGGCCCCTAAGGTATTCTGCTAGGGCATCGGCATCTTCTTTGGTATCGTTAACGCCTTTGATGAGAACGTATCCTATAAGGACTTTACGCTTGGGCGCGCTGTTGCAATATTCTTCTAATGCTCGGTATATCTCCGCCATGGAATATTTCGCTGCTACAGGCATAAGGTTCGCCCGTAAAGCGTCGTTAGCAGCGTTAAGTGAGACGGCAAGGTTCAGCGACGGTGGCGCATCTTCGATAAAACGGTATATCCCTTCGACATCTCCGCATGTTGATACGGATACATTTTTCGCTCCGAAGGCAAGGCCTCCCTGGTCGATGAGAACTTCTACTGCCTGCATGACAGCATCGTAGTTGTCGAAGGGCTCACCCATCCCCATGAAGACGATATTTTTTATGTCGTAGCCATAGACGACTTTGGCGAGGAACGCCTGTGATACTATCTCTTCCGTCGTGAGGTTTCTGATAAGACCCATACGCCCTGTCTGGCAGAAGGCGCAGTGCATCCTGCATCCCACCTGTGATGAGATACATAAAGTTTTACCAGAAGTCATAGGAACTACTACGCTCTCGATTTTTTTGTCGTCGTGGGTTTTGAAGACAATCTTTACGGTATCGCCTTCTTCGTGTTTCTCGTCGAGGGATAATGTTGTAGTGTCGGTATTTTCGACGATCTCTTTGAGAAGGTCGCCTGTCGCAGAGGTAAATGCCGGGTTTTTACCGTCGAGGGTCCCTTCGCGGAGAAATTCGCGGTATAGCAGTGAGGCGTGGCGATGTCCGCGTCCTAATAGCGACGACATCTTCTGTGCGTATTGATATTGTGTAAGGTTTAGCGGGGAGAACATATTGCACCGAAGAGGACTCGAACCTCTAACCACCTGGTTCGAAGCCAGGTACTCTATCCAATTGAGCTATCGGTGCTTAATACTTAGATAGGCATCTTACCATCATCGTCCTTTTTCAAAAAGGATAAAATCGTGTACCATATTAACCATGAACGCAGAAAAACACCGCGTCGAGGGGATAACGATACATTCCTTCGACTTCAAAGAATATGACAGGATTATCACCGTCTTCTCGTCGGAGATGGGTGTGATATCACTTATCGTCAAGGGCGCCAACAGGCGTAAAAAGGGTACTGCTTCGGCATTGGCAACGCCGCTATCGTGTGGGGAATTTATCTTTTCTGCCGGGAAAGGCGATCTCTTCACATATCATGATGGGACGATATACGACCAATTCCTTTCCCTACGCAATGATTTCGATACTCTTGATGCCGCCGGCGAGATGCTTAAGATAGTAAAAAGTTCTCTACTTCCAATGAAACCTTCGCCACTGTTATATCTTCTACTTAAGACCTTTCTCTCGGGGTTCGGCGGCTCAGAAAATCCCCGCGCTGTCCTTGTAAGCTTTATATTGAAAGTATTATGCCATGAAGGCCTTCTTTCTATAGACCCCGAAATTCCTTATATCCAATGGCTTCGCGATAACGGCAACAGTGAAATCCCTTTCTCTGAAGACGAATACGACACCATCCTATGCCTTGCTTTGTCAAGGTCGCTGCAGCAGATATCTTCTCTTCATGTGCCCAAAAACTTCGAAGATAAAGTTAAGGCGTTATTAGCTTATAATTATTAGCGTTTAGCGCTTAAGAAGTTCGGAATTCGGAATAGGATTTTACCACGGAGAGCACGGAGAACCACAGAGTTTTCACAGAGAGCGCTTTACATTGAACAATTATCAATGATCATTGAACATTGCTCCGAACTCCGAACCCTGAACTTTTATAGTTCACCATTTACCGTTCACAGTTTACCGTTTAAAAAGGCACTGCCGTGTCCTGGTAAAAGGGATAGCGTTTAGCGGATAGGAGGACGAAACGGAGGCTTTCCTTGTGTGCAGGGAAAGGAATGGACTTTTCTTTCCTTGCGCACAAGGACAGGAATGGGCATTTGTTTCCTTACGCGCAAGGAAAGAAAAAGATTGTCTTCTTACGGTATAAGATTATATAAGGAAATCCGTTATATTATAATATGGTGTGTATATGGAAAATATCTCTGAAAACTCTCCTGACCATCCTGAGTTTATTGCTATGGTCGACCATATCCTTGCTCCTCGTTGTGATAATTTCACTCCTCCTGAAAGGACGCCGTGGGGCGGCACTGAGATCGTTGAAAGCTACAAGAAGCACCTAGGCATCAAAACCGAAGATATTGTCGGTGAATCTTGGGAGCTTTCGGGGCATCCTAGCTTTCCAAATACATTCCTCTGTGACGATTTGCAGGTTTCTCTGACTGAGCTGGAAAATCTTTTCTCCGACAAGCTTTATGGCGAAGGCATAACTTCTATGCCTTTCTTGGTGAAGCTCCTAAATTCCAGAAAGAATCTTTCTGTACAGGTACACCCTAAAGACGGAGACTTTGTCGACAAGCCTTCCAAAACGGAGGCTTGGTACATCCTTGCTGCAGAAGAGGGCGCAGGGATATATTTAGGTCTTAAAGAAGGCGTCACTAAGGAAGAGTTCGAAGAATGTATGCGCAGCGGCGAAGATGTTAGCGTATTTCTTAACTTCGTCGAGGTGCATCCCGGCGACGTATATTTCATTCCTGCAGGGACACTACACGCTATAGGGTCAGGGATAACGTTGCTAGAAGTACAAGAGACTTCGGAGTCGACATTCCGCGCATACGACTGGGGGCGCCTCCAAGATGACGGCACGCCGCGGCAGTTACATTACGACGAGACTATCGTTTCAACGACATGGGACGGTCTCCGTGGTGATGATCTCGTGTCATCGCTGAAGAAAACCCCTGTCGCTATCGATGATATCGTTGAAAAGCTTATCGACGCTGAGGAGTTCAAAGTCAACAGGCTTACGATATCTTCAGGACACGAATATCTCGGCGACACATTAGCGGGAATACAAGGATTAACAGTTGTAGAGGGCACCGTAGAAGTCTTTGCGAGTAAAACATCTGAAGGCTTTTTTACCAAAGGTCAATCATTTTTGATTCCTGCTACCATAAAGACGTATTCTGTTAAAGCGGCCGTCAGCGAAGCCGTCGTCATACTGACGACAGCGTAGCAATACCAATCGCGAATAGAAACTGCACAAATTCATCCACCAAAGGAGAAGAAGCTTCTACCACGAAACCTTGGATAGCGCATAGTTACAACATAGAGCATAGAGTTTCGAAACTCCGAACTACGAACCGGAATTTTTACCACGGAGCCTTTTCATTGAACAATGATCAATGATCAATGAACAAGGTAAAAAAACTTACTTTTATTGATAATTGATAACTGATAACTGATAATTGAAAAGGTTCCGTGGTAGAAAATTCCTATTCCGAACTCCGAACTAATAGACTACAGAGCCTCTCTTGGCGACGCAAAGGCATGGTCGACGAGGTCGTCGATCTTTGCTGTGCCTGCGCACATGACGGTATCGGCACCTCCCCAGTAGAGTTTTATTGTGCCATCGTCTTCGGGGACAGCTCCGCAGGTGAATACGACGTTAGGGACATATCCGGTACGTTCCCAAGGGTCTTCGGGTTCGAGGATCCAGTTGTCGCCTATGGCGAGGACTTTTGCTGGATCGTTGAGGTCATGGACAGCGACGCCTAGGCGGTATACGCTTCCTGCCATCGTCGGGAATACGCCGTGGTATATACTTAGCCATCCTTTTTCTGTCTTTATCGGTGGTGCTCCTGGGCCTATCTTCATCTCGTCCCAATGGTATTGTTTTGGAAGCATAGCGATTTCAGAGTCGCCCCAATATATAAGGTCGTTGGAGTATGACGCCCATATTGCCCACGGGCATATATCGGTATGGTGTCTGTCGAGGCGGGCGTATCTGCCATTAATTTTCTCTGGGAAGAGAACGAAATTCCTGGCGTCGGGATGTGATATATATGATATGCGCTCGAGAGTCTTGAAGTCATCGGTTTTGGCAAGACCAATACGTACGCCATAACGCGAGTATGCGCTATATGTTATATAAAAAGATCCTTCGAGGAATGTTATCCTAGGGTCTTCGACGCCATGTTCTTCGTAGGTGCCTTCTCCTGTCATGAAAGGCTCTGGTGCTGCTGTGAAGTTGAAGCCATCGTCGCTGGTGGCGAGACCTATTATGCTTCTGCCATTGTGCAGGTGCGACCTGAAGAGCATATAGTATATGCCTTCGTGTTTTGTTACGCCGGCATTATGTACCGTCGACACCTGATAAGGTATATCATCTTTTGTTAGGATAGGGTTATTTTGGTATCTCGTTATAAGATCTGGCATGTCGGCCTCCTTGGCGTCTGAAAATTTCATGGTAGACTTTTTCATAATTTTCTACCATAACATCCAAGGAAAAATTTTGTTCTACGCGGTCGCGGCATGCTTTTCGGGAGATTGTATCGATCTTATGTATCGCTGCGACGGCGTCATCGACATCTTCGACGACGAATCCTGTGGTGCCATCGGCGACGACTTCTCGGCAAGACCCTCTGTCGAGAGCTATTACCGGAACTCCTACCGCCATAGCTTCTGCCATGACGAGCCCGAACCTTTCTGGCAAGGTGTTGAGGTGTAGCACTGCAAGAGCTTGAGCTAAAAGCTCTTCGCGCTCGCGAGGGCCTACAGGCCCGACATACTGTATCTGTTTACCATCGATATGGGGTTTCACCATTGTCGTGAAGTATTCTTCATCTTGGATGATGCCAGCGATGAGAAGCTCCATTCCGGCTTTTTTTGCTGCCTCGGCAGCTAGGTGTACGCCTTTATCGGGGTGTATGCGTCCTAGGAATACGAGCTTATCACCGGACTTTTCGTTGTATGTAAAGTCTTTTAGGTCGATGCCGTTGTATACCGTATCGACATATTCGAGGCCGGGGTCTCTGTCGGAGTCGCTGATGGAGACGAAATATGAGGTGTCACGGTATTTGTGATACGCCGGCAGAATCTTCGGCGACGAGAAGCCATGGATGGTGGTGAGCATCGGCGTATCGATAAGACGCGAATATGTCAGTGGCAGAAAATCATAATTATTATGGATGAGGTCATATTCGCTGGCGCGTTCCATAACTTCGGAGATATGAAGACATTCCGATACTTTTGGGTCTTGCTGTCGGTCTTCTTCGTAGCTTTTATCGACGGCGGATACGAGGTTCGCCTTGGTGATGGAATCCCCTGTAGCGAAAAGCGTGACGTCCCACCCGCGACGTACGAGACCTTCGGTGATATTGCTAGCGACGGTCTCCCATGCGCCATACTGTCGCGGCGGCGTGCGCCATGCACATGGCGACAAGACGGCGATACGTTTCGATGCCATACTACACCTCCACAATGTTTTCCATGGTGTTTTTATTTTTTTCTGGGATCTCTTCTGGGAAGAAGACATCGCTTGGCAAGGTATGAAGTTTCAACAACGCGAGGAACCATGCCAACGTCGATTCTGCACCTTGGTTTCTGTTGGGCCCTGTAACCTGAAGTCCATCGCAGCACCCTCCTGTTATAGGGTCGTACAGTGGAACCTGCAGGTCGTTATATCCCAAGAACCATCTGAAGCATCGTGATGCTTCCGTCACCCACTTTCTATCTTTAGTAACGCGATATGCTTCGACACATGCTTCGACGAGAGCTCCTGCATCGATAGGCTGCTGATCAAAGCGTGCGCTTTTCTTTTTGTTTCTCTCTTTCCATCCAGCATTTCCTACTATCGTTATATGTCCTTTTTCGCTGGTCTGTATATCGAGAAGCCACTGCAAAGATTTAAGCCCTGCTTTTATCATAGCGTCGTTTTCTAGTCCTTTCCCTGCTACAAGCAAAGCCTGTGGGAAGCGTGCGTTGGCATATGTTAAAATGTCTTCAAACCACGGCCAATCTTCTGAAGCATTACCTTCATAAAGGCCATACAATTTTTTCGCCAAAGTTTTTCTCATACCTTTTACGAAAGCGTCGCCACCAAAACGGCGCAGATAAACTTCTATGCCGATAAGTGCGAACATCCAGCTTCGTGGCGAAGAAAATTTCTCTACGGCAGGAAGTCCATCGACGAAGAAACATGCCGCAGGTCTTGTGATATCGTCGCTTAATGACGACGATGCCACGACACCAAGGCTCCATAATGCTCTACCGTGGGAGTCTTCACTGCCGGCCTTTTCAAGCCACTTTCTGTCGTACGAAAGGAAGTTCCTGAAACGTCCTACTTTGTCGTCGAAAGCTGCGTGGATGAAAGAGATGTAATTTCTTACTAGTGGCAGGACGTTATCATCTTTATAAATGCCATAATGGTTCGATACCGCTATCAATGCCCTTGCGTTATCATCGACACAATACCCATGGAATCTGTTAGGTATGGAATATGTGGCGTGCTGGAATATCCCTGTGTCGTCTGTCATAGCATATATATATCGAAGGTCTATCTTAGGAAGGGTCATCATGCCGTCAGTTACCTGTCCTTCAGTGTTCATTGTTCGCGGGTGCTGCCCCCTTTCCTCGAAAGCTTCCTGAAATATCTTAGCATAAGATTTCCCCACTGCAGACCATACCATGTCACGGCCTTGGTGGTATGCTTTTTTCCTTATAGAATGACGATGAACGGCATCATCGAGAAGATGGACGATATTCTCTGCGAGAGCTTTGCTGTCACCGAAAGGGAACAATATACCGCGCCCTTCAGCGAGAAGCTCTTCGGCGTGGCGGTATGGTGTCGAAACTACTGGCTTTCCGGCGCCGGCGGCATACGCCAGCGTCCCTGATGTTATCTGCTCGGCATTATGGTATGGCGTTACGTAGACATCAGCGCTTCCTATGTATTCGCATAGTTTCTCTAGGGAGACGAACTCATCGACGAAGATGACATTGTCTTCGAGGCCTAGCTCTTTTGTGAGAGCAACGAGGCTTTCGCGATATTCTTCGCCGTGGTCGCGCTTAACATGTGGATGTGTCTTCCCGAGACATATATATACGGCGCGCGGATGTTTTTTCACGACATCAGCCATTGCCTTTATGGCAACTTCGATACCTTTTCCTGAAGATAACAATCCAAAGGTAAGGATAACATCGCGTCCTTCGACGCCGAAGTTGTCTTTGTAGTAGTTGGGGTCAATAAACGAGACGTCTGGTATGCCGTGTGGTATCATAGCGAGCTTCGTATCAGGGATGTCGTATACTTCTTTGAGGATCTTCTTAGCATATTCCGTCATAACAACGACCTTACTAGACAGCTGTATTATCTCTTCTGTAACTCTACGCTGATCGTCGTTAGGATGTGACAGAACGGTATGCATATTTGTTATTATAGGCATATGGAGGTCGCGCATCATCTCGAGGAGATGTTCTCCAGCAGCGCCACCATAGATACCATATTCATGCTGGATAAGGACGACTTCGGTGTTGTTGTAGTTCATATAGTCGGCGACGCTAGCGTAGTCTTTGGCGACATCATCACGAAGCTGTAGCCTAACCATCTCGGGGTACGGATACCCTTCGACGACGTCGTCCATAGCAACGGCGTATACACGATCAGCGCCCATCTCTGCGGCCATACATTTACATGTGTCTTCAGTAAACGTCGCAATACCACACATCCGCGGCGTGTAATTTCCGATGACAGCGATCTTCCCGAGGGCAAGACTTCGATACTGCATCCTGTGCATCGCCATGCTTTTGCTTCTTGCATTTTTAGGCATCGTCATCTATCTCCTTTATTTAACCAATGTTTGTGATATATCCTCTTACCACAGCAAACAATACCACGGAGTCATCGTTATTGGCAATACATACAATCCGGCAGAATTATAACTTGTTAATATTTGTGTTTTTTTGGTAAGATATGTGTTCTTCGCGGAAGTGGCGAAATTGGTAGACGCGCTATCTTGAGGGGGTAGTGACTTAATTGTCGTGGGGGTTCGAGTCCCCCCTTTCGCAATCTATAGATAAAAAAAAAGCCGAGGTTATTAAGACCTCGGCTTTTTTATTTTCATGTATTATAAAAAATTAGCTTACTTTGCTTTTCTCTTCTACAGAACCTTTTTCAAGATAACTTTTGCGGTACTCTTCGATAGCGTCAGTATGGACAACCCATGCTGCACCACAACGATGAGCTTTCATGATGCCAGCGCGCGTAGCATAATATATCTTCTGCGCAGGGACTTCGAGCATTCTTGCAACTTGATTTATAGAATAATACCCTTTTCCGTTGTCGAAAAGAAGTTCTCCATTATAGACAGACTTCGTTCTAGAATATTTATTCTTACGATACTCTTCAAGATCAGCGAGGTCAATAGTCCAACGCGTAGTCTTCTTAGTAGCCTTAAGCTTCTTAAGCTTAATAGCAACATAGATAGCTTGGCGCGTAACATTGTTGAGCTTCGCAGCTTCGGTGATTGACAATATCTTATTTTCAACCTTTTGAGTACACCCTTCATCGGCACACATCTTTTCTACCTCATTATATTCAGGCATACTGTTCTCCTTGTTATTATATTATATAATTTTTAAAATATATTTTATGTTGTTTATTACGTTTTAGTTTATATTATATGTAAAAACAAAAAGATTATTGCATATAAACATAATTAAAACAAGTATTTTCTATATATTACTAAAAATTTTCTTCTTACTGAAAAATGTGGTTTTTCAAAAAAAATGATGAAATTAAGGGATCTGGTGAGCTATTGTTTCATTCTTCGCAATCACGGGCTATAATATGTTTCGTCGCGTTCTTTATTTTTTGTTATTTTGCTGTTCTTTAGAGGGTGGCTTCCCTGCTATTGACGGTGATATTGTATGTTCTAAGGTCTCTGATATTGCTTCTGCGCACATGAAATATGACTGTATTAACGAGGAGCTTATTTCTCGTGCTTTTTTAAATTTCATTGACGACCTTGATCCTTTGAAGTGTTATTTCATCCGTTCTGACATTGAGCGCTGGCTTTTGCCGTCGTCGGAACTGCTTCGTTCTGCTGTACTCGACTACAATAGTGGTGATTTCTCTTCTTTTGAGGAGATTTTCTCTATTATGTCCAAGGCCATAGAGCGTCGTTCGAGCTTTGCTATTGATGATATCGAGGGTATTATTCCAGAATCGCTAGGTTCTGATTTTTTTCATCGTCTTGACTGGGCTGATGATGAGGGTGCTCTTTGTGAACGCATTGCTTTTGTCCGTGATTTGGAGCTTCGTGCTGCAGAAGGTTTTGGTGACGAAGGGGGGCGGCGTGCTCTTGCACGCATTGCCAAGAGGCGACGATTTCATGAAGATGATATCCTTAACGATAATATCGTTGAGCGTATCAGGTATTTTTTCACTACTGTTTTGAAGGCTTTAGCGTCTTCTTTCGACGCTCATACGATGTATTTCACCCCTGCCGAGGCGCAGCAGCTTCTCATCGACATCCAGCAGCGCATTTTTGGAATAGGCGTACAGATTCGCGATGACCTTGATGGTTTTACTGTTACCGACATCCTCGACGAGGCGTCAGCGGCATTCCAAGACCTTGTTGTTGGCGACAGGATCGTCGCTGTAGACGGTATTTCTGTTGTCAAGATATCTATCGAAGAGCTTGCTGATCTCATCCGCGGCGAGAAGGGTTCCGAGATTATTCTTACCGTCGTCCGCGATGGTGTTGATGGAGACTTCGACGTCGCCATAACAAGAGAAGAGTTTATTATCCCTGATGCCCGCATTGAGACTTCTTTCGAGCCTTTCGGTGATGGAGGCATTGCCGTAATAAAGCTTCATAGTTTCTACCAAGACCCTTGTTTTTCTTCTGCCGGTGATATTTCTGCTGCTATAAAAGAGTTGAACCTTTCTTATAAACTATCAGGTGTTGTCCTTGATCTTCGTGGTAATGGCGGCGGACTTCTTTCACAGGCGATAGCGGTGTCAGGACTTTTCATAACGCAGGGTGTCGTTGTCTCTGTAAAAGACAGCGAAGGCATGATATCGCGTTTTCGAGACTTCTCAGGAAAGGTTTCATGGGACGGCCCTCTTATCATCGTCACTGACAGGCTTAGCGCTTCGGCGTCGGAGATAGTGGCGCAGACGCTCCAGGATTATGGTCGCGCTATAGTTATTGGCGACGACCACACCCTCGGAAAAGGAACCTTTCAAACTTTTACCGCCGACGACTCCCAAGAGGGCGTCATCTCCGCCGAAGGAGAATATAAGGTAACGCGAGGGATGTATTATACTGCCTCGGGGAGGAGCCCTCAGCTTACCGGCGTCATCCCCGACATCGTCGTCCCCGGTATTTTCGCTATGCGTCCCATCGGCGAGAAATATGCGAAGTACCCCATTAGCAACGATATTATTGTTCCTTCTTTTGATGACGACATGGAAGACCTTCCTTTTCTTCAGCGCAAACGCATATCGAAGATTTACTCGTACAACATCCAGAAAAAGCTTACCACCTACACCTATCATCTTGCTACATTGCATAATAATACCATGAAGCGCTTAGAGAACAACAACCGATATAAGATGTTCCTAAAAGACCTTTCCTCTGGCGACAGCATCTCTTCAGGCTCTGAAGATTTCCAGCTTGCCGAAGCGCTAAACATCACCAAAGATCTTGTTGTTTTATGCAATGCCGACTAGAGAAAAGCAGCAAAACTCGGAACTTTCATAAAAGCCGGCTTAGGAAATAATGAAGCAGAGCCTTTTTTTGGCTCTATTGTTATAGGACTTTTCAAACGTTTATAGTGTTGTAATTTTTCTTTGCACTTATCAAAAACGCTCTGCGCCACAACAGGACAATAACCTTTAGGTGGGTTTTCAAGAAAAGTACTGAACTGCTTGATCGCTGACTCTCTGTCATATAACGTCCATGCTTTATATATCTTGCGAGCTTCTTTAAGAGCATCTTTTTCTTTACCTTTCTCCAAATTTTCTATAGAAAACATCGCACAAAAAATCAATGCAAAAAACGTCGTCTTTGTGCTAGCCCAGGAACAATTTCCAACGCTCTGACCTTTTAATCTATGAGTTGTTATTTTCGCAAAAAGATTCTTATCAATACCCATATTACAAATATGCTCTGTAACTTCTTGTGTCTTTTTTTCCGAAGCCTCTTCGAAAGCAAATAGTTAATAATCTCTTCGAGATTACTTCTATCTATCATCGTATATACTTGTAAACCCGGATCTAGATGTAGCTTCTGATCATGATTGCTGACGACAATCTTACCACCCCGATTACATATTATAAGATAGTCTTTAAAAATCGCCGCCATAATAAGGTGATTTTTTAGATAAACAGGCAATATCACCGGTTTCGTTTTAGACAGCTCTAATATTTTTGAAGTGTCGCGTTGAATATCACGAAAAGCCTCGAAAAGCTCTAAAGTCTTTTTTACATCTTCATCTGTAAAGGAAAAGGCCTTTTTCGTCTCTTCTTCTTGGAAAAAATTTGCTGCCGAGCTGTGCAAGGAATCAAATATAATATTTCTAAACTTACTGCTAAATCCTTCCATAGATATCGTTCTATCACCGGATTTCTCTCCTCCTTCTAAAGAAAAACGATGTGACATCAGCTTAACAGAAAGTGCAAACGATGAAGAAAACGGCAGTAATCGCAAAGGGTCATACAAACCTATTATTGCGTCAGTAAAAATTTTCTTTATAATAGGTATTATTCCCAAAGCGCGCTCTTTGATAGCAGAAAATTTACGTTGGCAAAGAAGCACCGGAAAAGAAGCTGCTAGAATGACGCCCTGAATCATAACATCTATAGCCGCAAAAAACGGCGTGGCGACAGCGATAACTCTCGTCACAACGTCTTTTTTAATAAATTTCATGAAACCCTTGCTATCTGTTGCCGCTAGCGCTTCTATAGGAGATCGAACATACACTTCAATACAAAGCATATCTGCGGGTTTTATGATAAAAGGCATCTTTTTTCCTTAAATGGTTTAATATCAAGATATTATTATACCATACAATTAAATTTTTGTCAATAACTGGTTGTATATATTAGCTTTCGGCGTTATAATCTCGAGTCATAACAAAAAACACTACCATCGCAGGTTTATACTATGACAGTACGAGTACGTATCGCACCTTCGCCTACTGGCGACCCACATGTTGGAACGGCATATATGGCGTTATTCAACCTTATCTTCGCCCGTCACAATAAGGGTGACTTTATTTTGCGTATCGAAGATACCGACCAGAGCAGAAGCAGGGCAGAATATGAGGAAAACATCTATAAAGCCCTAGAATGGTGTGGTATTGAGTGGGACGAAGGTCCTGACAAGGGCGGCGACTACGGCCCGTATCGGCAGTCAGAGCGTCTGGACATATACCAAAAGCATTGCCAAAAGCTCATAGACGATGGCAAGGCCTACAAATGTTTCTGTACAGCGCAAGACCTTGCGGAGATGCGCGAAGTCGCACGAGGGCGTGGTGGCAGACAAGGATACGACCGTCGTTGCAGGAACCTCAGCGCCGAGGAGATCGCCGACAAAGAAGCTTCCGGCACACCTTATGTCGTACGTCTAAAAGTCCCTCTTACTGGCGAATGTGTCTATGAAGATGCCATAAAAGGAAGAAGCACATGCCCATGGGCTGACGTCGATGACCAAGTTCTTCTCAAATCTGACGGCTTCCCAACATACCACCTTGCCAACATCGTCGACGACCATCTTATGAAGATAACACACGTCATCAGAGGCGACGAATGGATGAGTTCTACACCGAAACACGTCCTCCTTTACGAAGTCTTTGGGTGGGAGCCTCCTGTCTTCATGCATATGCCTCTACTTCTCGGCACCGATGGCAAGAAGCTGTCGAAGCGTAAAAACCCTACCTCGATATTCTACTACCGCGATACCGGGTATCTCCCTGAAGCTTTCATGAACTTCCTCACCCTTATGGGCTATAGCATGCCCGACGACAAAGAGATATATTCTTTAGAAGATATCTTCAAAGCCTTCGACACCAAAAGAGTCGGCGTCTCTGGTGCCGTCTTCGACGTCAAGAAGCTCGACTGGCTCAACCAGCAATATATCATCAACGACATCCCCGAAGGCAGTCTATGGGACCGTATCAAAGGCTGGGGATTTTCCGACGAAGCCATGGCGAAACTTATGCCATTATGTCATACGCGGATGAAGACCTTCAGCGAGTTCATCGAGCTTTGCGGATTCTTCTTCACAACACATATCCCATATTCCGAGGAGCTGCTATGTCCCAAAAGCCTCTCTCCAGAACAATCGTGTTCCATGATGTATGAAATGATATGGCATATGGAAAAAAACGAAGACTGGGGATCTTCAGGGATAGAAGCCGCCTCGAAAGCTGCCGCAGAGCATTTCGAAGTCAACCATAAAAAGGTCATCATGCCTATCCTCTTCGCCGCCATCATGGGGAAAAAACAGGGACTCCCAATGTTCGGCTCCGTAGAAGTCCTCGGTAAAGACAGGGCTCGCGCACGACTTCTCCTCGCCATAGAATTCCTCGGTGGACTCTCTAAGAAAAAGATCGACAAACTCAAAAAGTCTTGGGACCGCGGGGAGACAATGATCAATGATCAATGATCAATGTTCAATGTTTTTAGGCTGTTGGCGTTGAAGACTACGCTGATGGAGCTTCCTGCCATAGCGATCTCGGCGATGACGGGATGCATAAGTCCTAGTATTGCCAGTGGTATCGCGGCGATATTATATCCATAGGCCCAGAAAAGGTTCTGTCGTATTTTTTTGAACGTCGCCTTAGAAAGTTTTATCGCTTGTACTACTGCCATAAGGTTTCCGCTGACAAGGGTGACGTCGGAGGACTCCATAGCGATATCAGTTCCTGTCCCTAGCGCTATCCCGACGTTAGCCTGTTTCAGTGCGGGAGCATCGTTGATGCCGTCGCCTACCATAGCGACGAGGCCGAACTCTTTTTGGAGCGTTTTGATTTCTGCGACCTTGCCATCGGGAAGAACTTCTGCAAGGACGCGTGTTATTCCGACTTTTTTTGCTATCGCTTCAGCGGTACTTTTGTTATCGCCAGTTATCATAACGGTAGCAATTCCCATCTTTGTAAGCTCTGCTATAGCATTGACGGACTCTTCTTTTGCGGTATCTGCGACGGCGATGACGCCGGCGATTTCATTATTGACTGTTATCAGCATCGCTGTCTTCGCATCTTTTTCAAGAAGGGACATCGTTTCATCGGCTTTGGTGTTTTTTATAAGTTTCCGCGAGCCTACGCTGATCTTAGTATCTTCGATAACGCCTGATACACCTTTCCCTGGGATGGCTTCGAACTGTGAAGGGTATGATAGTTTAATGCCTTTGTTTTTGGCGTCGGCGACGATAGCTGCAGCGAGAGGATGTTCCGACCCGGACTCCACACTAGCGGCAAGTCGCAGGAGTTCATGTTGATCTATTTCCGACATGGTGATGATGTCTGTGACTTCTGGAGAGCCTTTTGTAATCGTCCCTGTTTTGTCGAAGACGATGGTATGTACATCTTTCAGCGTCTGTATCGCAGCGCCAGCCCTGATAAGTATGCCGTGCTCTGCGCCCACACCAGTCCCTACCATTAGCGCTGTAGGCGTTGCAAGTCCAAGGGCGCAAGGACATGCTATCACCAAAACCGATATCGTCGAAAGCAGTGCTAGCGTTACTATGCCATGATCTATGTTTATCCATGGTATTACATTCTGCGCTCTGCTAGCTATGATATTTAATGTCGCAGGGAAAAGAACCCAGCTAAGGAATGTCAGTACTGCTATAACAAGGACTGTAGGGACGAAAATCCCGGTAACTTTATCGGCGAACTCTTGGATTGGGACTTTAGACCCTTGGCATTCCTCTACCATCTTTATTATCTGTGAAAGGAAGGTGTCTTTACCGATTTTTGTAGCTCTGACCTTCAGAAGCCCTTGCTGGTTTATTGTAGCGCCGATAACATCATCACCAATTTTCTTGCTTACTGGGATGGATTCTCCTGTCGCCATGGATTCGTCGATAGCGCTAGCGCCTTCAATGATTACGCCGTCGGTGGGGATTTTCTCTCCAGGTTTCACTATCATTATATCGTCGACCACGACGTCTTCTATTGGAATCTCTCTTTCTTCGCCTTCTACTAATACCCTTGCTGTCTTCGCTCCTAGCTCTAGGAGTTTTTTTATCGCCTCAGAAGCGCGTCCTTTTGCTTTGGCTTCGATATATCTCCCTGTTAGGTGGAAAGCCATTATCATCGCGGCGACGCCGGCATAGTTAGATATTTCTAAGAACAGAGTAGCGATTCCTGTGGCGTACGAAGCTCCTGTGCCAAGAGCGATGAGAACGTCCATATTGGTTTTGCCATGGACTATCGACTTCGCCGCAGATTTAAAGGTGTCAAGTCCTACTCCGAAAAGCACTGTCGACGACAATACCAGCACAATAATATCGTAGCCAGGAATTGTTTTTCCTAAAAACATCTCTATAAGCATCAATAGTATTACTGGCGCTGTTATGCACCACGCCCAAAACATTTTTTTGTTGGCCTGTAGCATAAGCCGTTCTTCTTCGTGATCTTCGTTTGAACCTTCGTAAAGCTTTGCTTTGTAGCCAACATCGTTGACGGCTTTAATAATGGCGTCTTCAGTAGTACGCGAAGGGTCGAAAGTTACTGTCGCTTTTTTTGTGGCGAAGTTTACAGAGGCCTCGACGACGCCATCGCAAGCTTTCAGCGCCTTTTCAATAGTCTGCGCACACGATGCACATGACATCCCTTCTAAAGTGAATATCTTCTTTTCCATAGTCTGTCCTTTTATAACTCATCTTACGCACCACTCTTGCTTTATTGGCGTGCTGCAAGGGCGATCTGCTGCGTATTTCTCCTCGCCCAGCTCTATATGAGCTTGGCTCGTCGGAATACTTGCATCTCATCCCTTTCGCTACACCACTAAAGCAAGATTAGCGCGTAAGGTGAGTTTGTAAAAAAATGCCCTATTCATCGGTATAATGAATAGGGCATAAAAATACCAAGCTCAAAATTGATCATTGATCATTGATCTTTGAGCAATACTGCGTGTGCTGCTGCGAGGCGTGCTACGGGAATACGGTATGGCGAGCATGACACGTAGTCAAGGCCAAGGGCATCGCAGAATATCACAGAAGAAGGCTCTCCGCCGTGTTCTCCGCAGATACCGCATTTGAGTCCGTCTACGGCATTGCGTCCGCGTTCTACTGCTATCTTCATAAGTTCTCCTACGCCGTCCTGGTCGATAGCCTGGAACGGATCTTCTTGGAACATACGTATTAGTGCATCTTTATTACGTGGATCTTCAACGCCACTGACATATGTCGGTATGAATTTCCCTGCATCGTCGCGGCTGATTCCTAGCGTTGTCTGTGTCAGGTCATTGGTTCCGAAGCTGAAGAACTCTGCGCCGCCTTCGGCGATACGCCCTGCTACTATTGCAGCACGCGGAAGTTCTATCATCGTACCCACGAGATATTCTATCGTCTCGCCTTTCTCTTCGAAGACTTCTTTTGCTGTCTCATCGATTAGAGCTTTCTGATGGACGAACTCGTTCTTCATACAAACTAGTGGCACCATAATTTCTGGTATGACGGTCTTACCTTCGCTTTTCACCTCGATGGCGGCTTCTATTATAGCACGAGCCTGCATCTTAGTAAGGCTTGGGTACATAACGCCGAGACGGCACCCTCTGTGTCCGAGCATAGGGTTCGTCTCTTGTAGTGCTTTCGTCATATCTTTTAGCTCTTCGAAACTCATCCCTATAACATCAGCGACGGTCTTTATCTCTTCGTCGTTATGAGGCATGAACTCGTGGAGTGGAGGATCTAGGAGGCGTATCGTCACTGGAAGTCCGTCCATAGCTCTGAAGATACCGATGAAATCGCCCTTCTGATATTCCAGAAGATTGTCGATAGCTTCTTTACGTTTCTCATCGCTTGTGCTGAAGAACATGCGTCGCACGTCGTTGAGGCGCTCTTTTTCCATGAACATATGCTCTGTACGGCATAGCCCTATACCTTGAGCGCCGAAGGCTCTGGCGACGTCACAGTCGTGTGGAGTGTCGGCGTTGGTACGTACTAGGAGTCTGCGGTATTTGTCAGCGCTCTCCATGATGGTGGTGAATTCTTTATATACGGCACCTTTTTTTGCTTCTTCATTGCCGTCGACAAGGGCTTGTATAACCGAAGAAGGGTGTGTTTCTAGTTTGCAGAAGAATACCTCTCCTGTTGACCCGTCGATGGAGATCTGGTCTCCTTCTTTTAATACGCGTTTTCCAGCGACAACGGTTCCTGCTTCTTCGTTTATTGTTAGCGCTCCACATCCCGCTACGCAAGGTTTTCCCATGCCGCGAGCTACAACGGCGGCGTGGCTTGTGCTTCCGCCACGTGCTGTAAGGATCCCTACTGCTGCTACCATTCCTGGGAAATCGTCGGGGCATGTCTCGTCTCTTACGAGGATACATATCCTTCCGGCTTTTTCTACTTCTATAGCTTTTTCCCACGAAAGCACTATCTCTCCTGATGCTGCGCCAGGGCCAGCGTTGAGGCCTTTTGCTACCATGTCATCATGAGCTTGGATCTTCTCTTTGTCGTCGAAGATAGGAGCAAGAAGCTGTACTAGCTGGTTGGGATCGACACGAAGCAGTGCTGTCTTTTCATCGATAAGCCCTTCTTCGAGCATCTCTACCGCCATACGTATCGCTGCGAAACCCGTACGTTTCCCTATACGTGTCTGTAGCATAAACAATCTGCCATCGTCGATGGTAAACTCGATGTCTTGCATGTCTTTGTAGTGCTCTTCGAGCTTCTCGACAATCTCGTCGAGTTCTTTATACATCTCGGGCATCTCATCTTCGAGGCACGAAAGGTCTGACCCCATAATTTTCTTCTGGTTTAGATTTATAGGGTGTGGCGTCCTTGTCCCTGCGACGACCTCTTCACCTTGAGCGTTGATGAGGTATTCTCCGTAGAAATGTTTGTCGCCGGTAGCAGGGTCGCGGGTGAATCCTACGCCAGTAGCGGAGTTTGGACCTTTGTTTCCGAAGACCATCGTCTGAATGTTTACCGCTGTGCCCATATTATCAGGGATGTTATTAACCTGACGGTATACTATAGCACGATGTCCGTTCCAGCTGCGGAACACTGCTTCTACTGCGGTGAACAGCTGCTCCCAAGGATCTTGAGGGAAATCTTCGCCGATGTGTTCTTTATAGACTTCTTTGAAGGCAGCTACTGCTTTCTTGAAACCTTCGACGCTGACGTCGGAGTCGGTATCAACGCCTTCTTCTTTCTTTATCTCTTCGAATTTCTCTTCGAAGTTGTTTTTATGAACTTTTCTTACGACGTCGCCGTACATCATAATAAAACGGCGGTAGTTGTCGTATGCAAGCTTCTCGTTGTCAGTGACTTTTGCGAAGCCAACGACGGAGATATCGTTAAGACCTAGGTTAAGGACGGTATCCATCATCCCCGGCATTGATATCGGAGCTCCAGAACGTACTGATACAAGAAGAGGATTGTCTTCACTGCCGAACGTTGCGCCCATCTTTTTTTCTACGAGGGCAAGAGCTTCTTTTGTCTGCTCCTCCATGCCTTCTGGTGATTCCCCTTTATTTTTCATATAGCTGCGGCATGTTTCGGTGGTAATGACAAGTCCTGGAGGGACCGGCAATCCTAAAGACGTCATCTCTACGAGGTTTTTACCTTTTCCGCCGAGAAGGTCTTTATCCAAAGGTGCGATTTCTTCTCCTACACCAAAAGAATATACATATTTTTCTGTCATTACATTGTCCCCTGCATTTTTTGATTTTTAAAAATTTTCCTGGCCTGGTTCTTTTTTGTTCTAGGGTCAGGCTTGCGTCTTTTATTGACTTTACTCAGTTTTTCCCATACGATACGATAACTAATATTAACAAAGCAACATAAGACTATGACGAAACAACAACACACAAGAACATCACCATTCATTGCGCTTCTCAAAGAGCGTTATAGCCTTACCAAAGAAGGTTCGAAGAAAAACGCTAGCCACCTTGTCATAGACATCAGCGGCTCCGAGATGGAATACTCCCCCGGCGATAGCGCCGCCGTCATCGCCAGCAACGACCCTGCCATCATAGACAAAACCCTCGCGGCTTTACACGCTTCCGGCGAAGAAAACATCACCGCCAAGAAGTCCGGCGAAACCCTTACCATCGGCGAATACCTTACAAAACACGTCACGATAACACGCCTTACACGCTCTTTCGTCACTCTCGCCGCAGAAAACACCACAGACGACACCGCCAAAAAAAAGCTCTCAACCCTACTTCTTCCCGACAACAAAGAAGCCTTCCAAAATCTTATCGACACCTACCATTTCTGGGATTTCCTCGAAGAACACCCTATAACCCTCTCCCTCCAAGATTTCTGCAACACGCTACTGCCTCTATCACCACGCCTATATTCTATAGCCTCATCGAAAGACGCCGTCGGCGAAGAGATACACCTCGCCGTCGCCCTCGTAAAATACAACACCAACGACCACCATCGCTATGGCGTATGCTCGCACTACCTCTGTGAACTAGCGCAGCTCAATGACAGAATTTCTCTCTATATTCAGAAAGCCCATAACTTCACCGTCCCAGAAAACCCCAATACCGACATAATAATGGTAGGCCCCGGCACAGGAGTAGCTCCTTTCCGCGCTTTCATACAAGAACGCATCCACACCAACGCCCCCGGAAAAAACTGGCTCTTCTACGGCGATTGGACAGAAGAAAACGATTTCTGCTACGGAGAATATTGGAAAGAACTCGAAGCCTCAAAAAAACTACGCCTCGACACCGCATTCTCCCGAGACCAAGACTACAAGATATACGTACAACATAAGATCCTAGAAAATGGCGCAGACATCTGGAAATGGCTTCAAGGCGGCGCGCACTTCTACGTATGTGGCGACGCAAAGTATATGGCCAAAGATGTCAGCGCCGCCCTCCACAACATCGCCATGGAACATGGCAACCTCTCCGACGAAGAAGCCAGCCAATACTTCATCGACATGAAAAAATCAGGTCGCTACCAACAAGACATTTATTAAAAAGTTCAGAGTTCGGAGTTCGGGGTTCGGAGCTTTTTCATTGCGCATTGATAACTGGTCACTGATCACTGGTCACTGATTTCGCTCCTGCTGCGCGTAAGAGATCGGCGATTTCTGTGTGACCTTTTGACAAAGCCAATGCAAGAATCGTCCTGCCAAAAACAGTTCTATTAACATCGGCACCTTTTGCTAATAAATCCGATACTATTTTCATATGACCATTTGCAACAGCAAAAAAGAGAGGAGTAGTAGCCTCCGTTTCAGGAGGGTCTGCTTTCGCCCCGGCGTCCAACAAAGCTTTCACCATTATCTCGTCGCCTTTCCTCACAGCAGTGTCAAGAGGTGTTTCGCCCATAAATTTTTCGTTAACATCAAAACCTTTTTGTATTAAATGCTCAACCATGCCTAGATGCCCTGTTTCCACTGCCCAAGTAAGAGGCTTCGAAAGAAAAGGGTCGCTGAAAACATCTTCTCTGTTGTCTTGTAAACTAAGCAAAGCATCAAAAAGTTCTATGTCACCATTTTTCATAGCAGTATCAAAAACATATTGTCTATCTTCATCTTGTATCTTAGCCCCTGCGACCACCAACTTCCTTACAACGTCTAGCCTATTGTTTTGTTTAGCAATACTAATTGGAGAGGTGTGATCAGAGCTATCATTAAGTTCAATATCAGCTTCATGATACAATTTTGCGGCCTCGGCTTTTATTATAGGCATATCTTCTTGAGCGATGACTTCCATTCCCAACGTTATGCGATCCTGCTCTGGAAAGGTCTCTGCAGCAAGCCGTTTAACAAGGGCTCTAACACCGCTCTCCCTATTGGATTCTGATATATTAATGGGCCGCTGACGATAGCAACTATTAGGATCATAGAAAAAGCATTTTCCCTCTCTGCAAAAAATGCCTACAGCATGTTCGCCTGTAGAAATCTCCAAAAATTTCGGTTTTTCAACATCGACAGATAAAATTGTATCCAATGTCTTTACAAGGCCCTCGTATTCTTTCGTCTTGGCATTTTTAGGAAATGTCGCCGCAAAATACAGCTGCGACGAAAGGGAACGGATTTCTTGCCTATCCGAAAGAAAAGATAGCGTTTCTATCGGACGTGTCTGCCTTTCTTCTGTTAACGGAAGTTGAAGATAAAACACATCATTACATAAACGCTCCAATTCTTTTTCCCTTTTAGTTAACATATCATGGCGCATTCCTGCCAAAGGTCGTGAGCTTTCAGGATCTGTTGAAATCGCCCCCGAAATACGTTTCCAAAAAGCATCTTCTTCGTCTAAAAACTGATAATAGCCGTACAACAAAGTAAGGCCGTAACATACTCCTTTTACTTCAATTTCCTTTTCCGGCGCTACATCTCTGCGCAAACGAATATAATGAAGCAGAACAGGGATTAAAAGATTTTGAGAGATAAGCTCACGACCGAAAAAATTTTCAAAAAGGTCGAAAGGTAAAATATTTTTCAATATCTTTAATTCATCTTCTGATACTGCTAGCTCAGTTCCTTCAAAAAGCAACAATTTGATTATATCGACTCGTTTATTTCTTATCGCGACAGTAAGCGGCATCTCGTCATCTTTGTTAGGAATGTCAACTTTTGCACCATACGTAAGCAAATTTTCTACGACATTTTTATTGCCTTCGCTAACAAAAACATACAACGGTGTATTTCCTTCTTCATCAACACTATTAACTTCCTTGTAATCCATAGGTATAACGTCAAGAATGTCCTTCAACGATTCTTCATCAATAGTTCCAGCATCTCTTTCTTTTGCAAAGAACTCACACGCCATCTTTATGCGCAAAACAACATCGCTGATATGTTTCAGCTCAGTTTTTATTTCATCATCATATATAAGAAACTCTATCTCTTCCTCTTCAGCTTTTCGTTTTTCTGCCAGAGCAAGAAATTTTCGGCAATGGAGCATATCTTCGACTTTTCTTAAGGCTTTTATTCCTTCACAGTCTTCATCATCGAGTTTTATGTTAAATACTCTTTCTAGAAGATTGTCACATGATATTTCTTCGACGCTGTCAGAAAGAGCTTGAGCTTTCAGCGTTGCTATAGTAGCGTCAATAGGTGCAAGGTCTGCTTTTGACGCTGCCCCTTGTTGTAGACTCCTAGCTTCCAGTGAAGATATAATATTACCGATTGCATCATCCATAAGATATTTTCCTTCTATCGTCATATGATATTTTATATATAAGAGTTTTAGCTATATGAAATCAAAGGTTGTTTTTGGAGATAGGAATCCGAAGCTTTTTCAATGAGCATTGATTTTGCTATACGCTATTCCTATACGCTATTCTTTCGCTCCTGCTGCGCGTAAAGCTTCTGCTACTTCTGTATGTCCATTTTTTAAAGCAACAGCAAGGGGTGTGTAACCATCGACGCTGGCTTTATTAACATCAGCTTTCGCTATGATTAGGGCTCTTACGACGGCTATATGATTGTTTAGAACAGCAACAAGAAGTGGTGTAAGGCCATCTTCATTTGCCTGATCAACCATGGCGTCTGCATCTAATAAGGCCTCCACAGTGGCTGTATGACCATTGTTTGAAGCAATAGCAAGGGGCGTAATACCATTTTTGTTGGGCGTATTAATATCGATGCCCTTTTCAATAGACTTTTTTATCAAAGCTCTTACAACATCTATATGACCATTCTGTGCAGCAATATAAAGCGGGGTAGTGCCATCTTCCATAGCCATATCAACAGTGGCGCCTGCTTCGAGTAAAACTTCTACATTGGCTATACTACCTCTCGCTGCAAAAGCCCAAAGAAATGTAGAGCCATCCTTTAATTTCCCATTAACATTGGCTCCTTTTTCTAACAAGACTTTTACAACATCTATATGATTGTTTATCACAGCAATAAAAAATGGCGTAAAGCCTTCTTCATTTGCCTGATCAACCGTGGCACCTGCTTCGAGTAAAGCTTTTACCACCTTTTCATGTTTTCCATATGCTGCAGCATAAAGTGGTGGAAACCCCTTCTTATTGAGCTGGTCTATCTTAGCACCTGCAGTAACAAGAGCTTCTACTGTTGCTATATGACCACTTTGTGCGGCAATATAAAGCGGTGTGGCACCATCATCAGTAGCCTGTTCAATATCTGCCCCTTTAGCAAGCAAGGCTCTTACTGCTTTTGCACGACCGTTTTGTGCGGCAATAGCAAGCAATGTAAAACCACCTCTCTGTGGGTCATTAATATTAGGTTTACCATGAGCAAACAACACTTCTATAACTTCTACGTGGCCATTCACTGCGGCAATAGCAAGCGGAGTGACGCTATTATCAGCAGCCCTATCAAATTCTGCCCCATTATCAAGCAAGGCTCTTACTGCTTTTGCACGACCGTTTTGTGCGGCAATATAAAGCGGAGTAACGCCATTATCATCAGCCTGATCAGGTTTAGCGCCTGCCTCTAGTAAGGCCTCCACAACGTCTACATGACCATTCTTTGCAGCAGCATAAAGTGGCGTAATTCCATTTTTTATTGGCTTATTAATATCGATGGCCTTTTCAATAGAAGCTTTTATCAAAGCTCTTACGACGTCTATATGATCATTCTGTGCAGCAATAAAAAGAGGGGTAGTACCGTCTTCCCTAGCCATATCAACCGTGGCGCCGGCTTCGAGCAAAACTTTTACACTAGCTATATTGCCTATTGCTGCAGAAGCCCAAAGAAATGTAGAGCCATCCTTTAATTTTCCATTAACATTGGCTCCTTTTCCTAACAAGACTTTTACAACATCTATATGATTGTTTAGCACAGCAATAAAAAATGGTGTAACGCCTTCTTCATTTGCTTGATCAATCGTAGCTCCTTTTTTTAGCAAGGCCTCTATAACGTCTACATGACCATTTTGTGCAGCAGCGTAAAATGGCGTGCGGCCATTATCTGCTACCTGATCAACAATAGCATCTGCATCTAGCAAGGCCTCCACAACCTCTATATGACCATTCTGTGCAGCAATATAAAGAGGTGTAGCTCCACTTTTCTCAGGCTTGTCAATCGTAGATCCTGCATCTAGCAAGGTCTTCACAACGTCTATATTACCCTCTTGTGCAGCAATATAAAGAGGCGTTTTACCCTTTTTGTCGGACTTATTAATATCGTTACCTTTTTCAACAAAATTTTCTATCAAGGCTTTTACAACGGCTATATGACCATTCTGTGCAGCAATATACAGAGGCGTTACACCCTTTTTGTTGGGCTTATTAATATCGATACCTTTTTCAACAGAATTTTTTATCAAAGCTTTTACAACAGCTATATGACCATTTTCTGCAGCAATATAAAGAGGTGTAGCTCCACTTTTCCCAGGCTTGTCAATCGTAGCTCCTGCATCTAGCAAGGACTTCACAACGTCTATATTGCCCTTTTGTGCAGCAATGTAAAGTGGCGTGCAACCATCGTCGCTTACCTCATCAACTGTAGCACCAGCATCTAGTAAAGCGTTTACCACTTTTATATGACCATTCTGTGCAGCAATCCAAAGTGGCGTAGCGCCACCTTTCGCGCGTTTATTGACTGCCGCTGGGTATTCATCTAAAAAGAATTTTACAGAATCTATATCGCCCTTGTTAGCGGCAATCCAAAGTGGGGTAAATCCATTATCGTCCTCTTTAAAGTCTATATTAGTCACGCTATATAATTCTTTAGCTTTAGCTTTTATTTCAGACAAATCTTCTTGGGCAATGATATTGATTCCTAATGTTATGCGGTCCTGTTGATCAAAGGTGGTAAATGCAAGATTTTTAACAAGCCATCGAATTCCCTGTTCCTGGTATGGAGGAGTTATATCAAAAGCCGGTGAAAAATATGTAGTATTTGAATCATAAAAGAAACATTCATTATTTTTATAAAAAATTCCTACAGCATGATCCCCTGTACTAAGAAATAGGAATTTCTGTTTCTTGGCATCGGCGAGCAAAATTGTAATTAATATTGTTACAAGGCCTTCAAATTCTCCTGTTTCGGTGTCACCAGGGAAGGTTGCTGCGAAATGGAGTTGAGAGGAAAGAGTTTTGATTTCGGTTTTATCTGAAAGAAAAGAAAGCTCTTTTGCTGGGGTTGATTGTCCTCCCTTTGTTAGGGGGGCCTGAAGATAAAGGATATCGTTACATAGCTGTTCTAGTTCTTTTTCATCTTCGCTTAAATCATCATAGCGTGTTTCCGCTAAAGACCGTGACATATCAGAATCTGTCGAAAGCGCGATCCTAATGCGCTCAAAAAAAACGTTTTCTTCGTCTAGAAACTGATAATAGCAATACAGTGTTGTAAGACCGTGGCACAGCCCTGTTATTTTATTTTTTTCTGATTCATCTTCCTTAGTCCATAATTCAGGATTCCGCAAACGAAGGTAATTTAATAATCGGGGAATTAAACGAGTTTGTGAAAAAAGGGAGGTGTCTTCAAGTATAAATAAAAGTTCTTTTGATATCTTAGGCTTTAAAATGTTTAGTGTTTTTTTCGTCGTTATCGCCCCATTACGAATCAGAACCTCTACTACATCCATTCTGCCCTGTTCAGCAGCGACATCAAGCGGTGTAGCATTATTTTCGCTAGCCTTATTAACGTCAGCGCCTTTTTCTAGCAAGGCTTTTACAGCTTCTATATTGCTATCTCTCGCAAAAATATAAAGGGGAGTGTTCCCCGTTTCATCACGATGGCTGATTTCTTCCTTAGTTATAGGTATTTCTTCAAGATGTCTTTGGATAGACGCTCTACCTTTTTCGGCGAATGTATATGCTGTTTCTATACGCAAACGTACATCGCTGATATGTTTCAATTCGGCAAGCTCTTCATCGGTATATGCGGTGAATTCTCTAGGCTCCTGCCCTTCGATTTCTCGTTTTTCTGCTATAGAAAGAAATTTTCGGCAATGGAGTATATCTTCGACTTTTCTTAAAGCCTGCATTCCTTCGCTGTCTTCAGCATCGAGTTCTATGTTAGATACTCTTTCTAGAAGCTTGTCACATGATATTTCTTCTGCGTCGCCAGAAAAAGCTTCATCTTTCAGCGTGGCTATAGTAGCGTCAATATGTGCAAGATCTGCTTTTGACGCTGCCCCTGGTTGTAGGCCCCTAGCTTCTAGCGAACTTATAATATTACCGATTCTATCATCCATAGAACATACGTCTCCTATCGTCATTTGATGTTTTATATATAAGAGTTTTAGCTATATGAAATCAAAGGTTGTTTTTGGAGGCCGAAATTTCGAAATAGGACGTTCTACCACGGAGGCACGGAGCGCACGGAGAAAAAAAGTTTAAAGAAGAAAAATTGTTGGTGGGTTCTCCCCAAAACCCCCAAAAAGCATAAGAAAACCTTCGGAGTTCTAGGGGTAAAACCACTAACCCGTCCTATTTCTTCTCTGTAAACTCCGTGGCTCCGTGGTGAAAAAATCCTAAGCTTTTTCATTGAACATTGATAACTGGTCACTAGTCACTGATTAGTGGTGATAATAGCGAAGACCTGTATACCTTCGCCGCGGCCGCAGGCGGTGAGGCCTTCGCCACTTGTTGCTGTGATGCCGACTGATGTGATATCGATATCCATAATCTCAGCGATTTTGGCGCGCATGTCGTCGAGTCTCTTTCCGATGATGGGTTTTTTTGCTTCTATTGTTATAGCGACGTGGTTGATCTTTTTGTCGCCGAGGGTTTCTATGGCTTTATGGAGGTATACGCTGCTGTCGGTGATGCCGTCTTTCTCAAGAAGCTCGTCGGCGATGGTTCCGAGGATACGTATTCCTGTAACAGAGCTTATGGCGTTGCAGATAGCGTGTAGGACGACATCGCCGTCGGAGTTCGCCAGCATTCCTGGGGCATTGTCGAAGATAACACCTCCTAGGATACACGTTTTCGATGATTCCTCAGAAACAAAGCGGTGGCTGTCTTGTCCTATACCAGTACGTATTGTCATATGCGACCTCTGTTATATATTTTTTAGTACAATATCATTGTAAAACATGGTATACAATAAAGAAAGAACTTATCAAAAGAAGGTATACATGGAAAAGCTTCATATCACTGGCGGCGTATCATTAAACGGACGCGTAAAAGCTGCGGGCGCAAAAAATGCTATAACAAAACTTCTTGTTGCCTCACTTATCTCTGACAAAAAGTGTGTCTTCTACAACGTCCCCAATATCAAGGAGGTAGAGATCACTGTATCTTTGTGTGAAGAGATTGGCATGGAAGTTTCCTGGGACCGCGATGCTGGCACCATGGAAGTCCAAACTGTAGAGCTAAACTCTTCATATATCCCGCAGAGATTCTCCGGTGCCAACAGGATTCCTATCCTTATGATAGGAGCTCTTCTTGGTCGCACCGACGCCGACATCATCATCCCTACCGTCGGCGGGTGTCCTATTGGCAAGAGGCCTGTAGACTTCCACCTTCAAGCTCTTCGTGACCTCGGCGCTACGATAGAATACCGTGAGATGAAAAAAGAAGGGGCATATTTCGCCCATGCTCATCATGGCCTTACGGGTTCAGTGATAACATTACCGTTCCCTTCCGTCGGAGCTACCGAGAATACCATCTTAGCGAGTATCCGCGCTAAGGGGACAACGATCATCCAGAACGCTGCTGTCGAGCCAGAGATTATGGATCTCATCTTATTTCTTCAGAAGCTCGGCGCCATCATCACCGTCGATACCAATAGAGTAATCGTCATCCAAGGAACAAAGACCTTCTATGAAGTAACACATACTGTCATCCCCGATAGAATCGAAGCCGCTTCGTTCGGTATGGCAGCGATAGCGACGAAGGGCCGTGTTTTTGTCGAGAACATCAACCATATCGATATGGTAACTTTCCTCAACAAACTCCGTGAAGTTGGTGGTGGCTTCGATGTCAAGAATGACGGCATAGAGTTTTTCTATAACGGAGCTCTTAATAGCAACATACATATAGAGACCGACGTACATCCCGGATTTATGACCGACTGGCAGCAACCGTTCGTCGTACTTCTTTCCCAGGCCGAAGGCACTGCCGTCATCCATGAGACTGTCTATGAGAACAGATTCGGATATACTAATATGCTTAAAAACATGGGCGCCGACATCGAGCTCTTCAAGCAATGCCTTGGTGGTAAGCCGTGCCGATACTCGCAGCAGAATTACTATCATAGCCTCGTCGTCAAAGGCCCTACTCCTCTGATAGGGAAAAACATCACCATCCCCGACCTTCGTGCCGGTTTCGCATATGTCTTGGCAGCGCTCATCGCCGAAGGCGACAGTACTATAGAAGGCGTGCCTTTCCTCGACAGAGGCTACGAAAATATCGTAGAGAAGCTCGGCGGCTTAGGCGCAGAGATCTCCCGCGTCGATACTGACGACAAAGGCCTTCCACAGGAACTGGTAATAGAAGAAGAGCCTGCGACGGTATAACGGTATAATGGACACGCTAGCTCTTGCAAAAAAACTATGTCTCGATGACGAGAAGAAGAAACATATTCTTTTTAATCCCGACTTCCCCTGTGTCATCCCAAAACGGCTTCTCGATGCCATGGAAAAAGGAACTCTTGACGACCCTCTCTTTAAACAATTCGTCCCGCTGAAAGAAGAGCTGCTCGAAACCTCCGGATTTTCTGAAGACCCCCTAGATGAAAAAGAATTTTACAAGACAGAAAAGCTCCTCCACAAATACCATGGAAGGGTGCTGCTTCTCACATCGCCACATTGCGCTATGAACTGTAGGTTCTGCTTCAGGCGTCACGCCCCAGAAATCCCCTCTTCTTCTTTCGCAAAAGAGCTCGCCTATATCGCCAAAGACAATACCATCACAGAAGTCATCCTCAGCGGCGGCGATCCCCTGTCTCTCAGCAACGAAAAACTCAACGCTCTTATCAATTCCCTCAACGACATACCGCATATCAAACGCATACGCTTCCATACGCGATATCCTATCGGCATCCCAGAGCGTATCGACGAAGGCTTCGTCGAAATCCTACAACACTGCTCGAAACGGCTGTGGTTCGTTCTTCACGTAAACCACGCCAACGAGCTAGGCAACGACGTATTCGCCGCCATAAAAAAAATCCAAAGACTCGGAATCCCCGTCCTCACACAAACCGTTCTGTTGAAAGGCGTCAATGACAATGTAGATATTCTGGAAGATCTTTTTTCCGCCCTCATAGACGAAGGCATCGTCCCATATTACCTACACCACCTCGACAAAGTACAAGGCGCCGAACATTTTTACGTTTCAAAAAACAGTGGATGTGTCTTCATCGAAGAATTAAAAAAACGCCTCTCAGGCTTCGCCGTCCCACGCTATGTCGAAGAAATCCCCAACGAAGCTTGCAAGATCTCCATCTCTTTAGATCGATAGCGATGAGAGACTTGGAAACGTCTTATTATTGAAACCTATTGTAGTAAGTAATTGTTCCATTATTTTGAAGAAAGCCATGTCGTCGCTGCTGAGAGGAAAAAAGTTGTCTGTTGCGCGGGTAATGTGGTCGGCTAGCCTCTGTTTTTCGGCGTCAGTAGCAGAAGGCGCGGCATGTTCTATGCGCTGAAGAAGGTGGTATAGTGTCATTGTGTCGCCATTACCATCATCTAGTAGGGAGAGCATATCATTCATTGACGATACTTTATCGCCACGAAGATAGTAGTCGTATATGTCGTTAGCGACGATGGTATCGCGGTATGCCTTTTCCGTTGCTGGGAATGGTTTTCCTTCTGTCAGCAAGGACATTGTTGAGACAAATTCGCTGTGTGGAGAATTTGGTGCGACGAATGTTCCGCCGATAGCGGTGATATATTTGTCGATAGCATTGTAGTTTACAGGGACGGAGAAACTTCCGTGGCATGATACTTTTACATCGCTGCATTGTTTCATCTGCTCATCGGTGACGATTCCCTGGTCTGCGGCGAGGAGAAGCATATGTCCTTTCGACATAGCATTAAGGCGTCGTATCGTATTACACGCTCCTACTGGCATTCCGAAGGCGATATTGTCGTAGGTAGTGCTGTATTTTTCAACGATGCTATCGAGGATGCCGTCGCTATAATATGGTTGCGTTGCTGGTACGTCGTGGTATGATATTTTTTCGGAAACGACAGGCCACAGATCACCGTCGGCGTACTGTATATTGCGTTTGTATAGTGTGCCATCGCGTATTATGAAGATATCGTTGACGATGATGTCAAAGAAATACCCTCCTATTGCTACGAGGGGGTTCTCTAGTGCTTCTTGTGAAAGATTTTCTCTTGACTCGTTGAGCAAAATCTCAGCGGCGCCATCGGCGTCGTTGCCATTGAAGAAGGCTGTGTGGGCTGTGCCGTCGTCGAAATATTTCTTTAGCAATGGGTGGCTTGCGACATGCGACATATTTTCTTCGGAGATGTCGGTCATAACATATCGTATTGAGACATTATGTTTTTTTAGGCGTGGAAGTATTTCTTTAAGAAACAAAAAAGCAAAACGTCCTGCTCCTGCTCCGAGGTCTACGATAGTAAGTGGTTTTGTGGTGTCGAAGATATCGTTATTTATACATTCTTCTACGAAGGTATCGACGATGTTGACGTAATGGCTGGCGATTAGGGTGTTGCTCGTGAGAAACCACGGCACCATATTCTTCTGCCATGCTTGCACACCATGACGTTGGTATTCGTCATGCTGCCGCTGCCATAAATCACTTTTAACCATATCATGCCCTCTTTCATATCTTTTGTGTAAAAGTATATACGAGAAGATCATTTTTCGTTTGCACAAATATCATATTGAAACTCATATTTTCTCTAAAGATGGTTTTTTTACCTGGGGTGTTTTAGCCAATCATTGAACATTTTACATAAGGAACAAAAGGCGCACTTTGGATATTTTGTTTTCTTCTCTCGGCGCTCGTCTCGAGCGTCGAGACGGCAAAGGCAAAACGAAGCACTATGATACGCACGCATCGCGCGCATCATAGTGCTTCGTTTTGCCGCGGGTTTACAAAGGGAAATTTTCCCTTTGTCGCGGGATTGTTAAGGGTACGCGGAGTACCCTTAACTACATACGTTCGACGGTAGTGACGCCTAGGATGTTTAGGCCTTGTCGCATTATTTGTGCAGTTGTTTCGCATAGGAGGAGTCGTTGATTTTGTTCTGCTGTCCCTTCTACTCTGCAATCCCTGAAGAAGGCGTTGAATTTCTCTGCTAGATTGTATAGGTAGTCGGTTAATCTGTTGGGAAGAAGGTCACGTGTTATTGATTCTAGTGCTTCGTTGAATCGGGCGATGTGGAGTCCGAGGGATATTTCCGAGGGGTGTTGCAGGTTTATTTTTTCTTTGATGGCCGTGATATCGACATTTATTTTTCTTTGTATTCCGTGTATACGCACGTACGAATACATAAGGTATGCTGCAGTATTGCCTTCGAATTTTAGCATCCTTTCGTAGCTGAAGGTGTAGTCGCCGGTGCGGTGGCATGACAGGTCGGCGTATTTCACGGAACCGATACCTAGTGCCTCGGCGATGGTTGTGATATCTTCTTCGCTCATGGCGTCGTCACGTTCGTGAAGGATCTCTTTTGCGCGTTGTACTGCGTTTGTTAGGAGATCTATTAGTCGTTCTGTCTCTCCTGACCGTGTTTTGAATTTCTTTCCGTCGGGGCCAAGGACTAGTCCGAAAGGCACGTGATCTAGGCGTATCTTTTTTGTGTCGACATATTGTGCTTTTTCTGCTGCCTGGAAAATCATTTTGAAGTGTGTTGCTTGTCCGGCGTCTGTGACATATATTATTCTGTCGGCGTGTTCTTCTTCGACGCGTTGTCGTATTGCTGCCATGTCGGTGGTATCGTAGTTATATCCGCCGTCGGATTTCTGTACCATCAGTGGCAGCGGATTACCCTCTCTGTTGACGAAGCCCTCGAGGAAGATACATTTTGCTCCGCCGGAGACTTCTACCAGTCCTTTATTTTCGAGGTCTGCAACGACATCGGCGAGCGTTGGGTTGTAGAACGACTCCCCTCTTTCGATAAGCTTCACGTCGAGGATGTCGTACACTTCCTGGTATGCGTTACGTGATATTTCGCAGATGATGCTCCATGCTTTTAGAGCGTTGCCATCACCGCTTTGCAGTGCTACGACTTCTTGTTGTGACTTCTTTTTAAAGGTTTCGTCTTCGTCGAAACGTTTTTTGCTGGCTTTATACCATGTGACGAGGTGTGTGAGGTCGGTGTCTTCGCTTCCGTCGAGGACGTGTGGCACTTCTTCTTTCATATATGCGATGAGCATGCCGAAAGCCGTGCCCCAGTCGCCGATATGGTTGAGGCGCAGGACGTCGTGTCCTAGGAACTCAAAAAGCCTTGCTAAGCAGTCTCCTATTATCGTCGAGCGGAGGTGTCCTACGTGCATTTCTTTCGCTGTATTTGGCGAGGAGAAGTCTATGACGATCTTCTGTGATTTTTCTGGTTCTTCTATGCCAAGGCGAGGATCTTCGTAGATATTTTGTACTAGCGTTGTTAGGTATGATGTTTTTATTGTGATATTGACAAACCCTGGCCCTGCGACGTCTAGTGATTCTATTATATCGCCCTTATCGACGTTTTCGCATATCGCCGCTGCTATATCGCGGGGGTTCTTCTTTAGTATTTTCGTCAGGCGCATAGCGCTGTTGCACTGGTAATGTCCACGATTTTCTTGTTTATTGGGTGTTATTTCTACGATAGTTTCATCGAAATTGTCTTTAAGCTGAGGGAATGCCGCTATTATAGCGTCATTGAAAAATATTGCGATGGTGCTTACCATGGTTTTCATAAAGATTCACCTTGAAATTAATGTCTAGAGCATGTACATTAGCATAATTAAAGTTTAAAGTTCCAATCATTTATTATTACTACGAGGTTATACTACGATGACAGAGTTTGTCATTACTAAAACGCTAAAGAAAGATTTTATCGAGCACTTAAAGTCTCAGAAAAATCCAGATCTTCTCAGCAACTATTTTTTCTTCATTGGGGATATGCTCGACATTCATCCTGTCATCTTCCCTAAGGAGAAGAAGATATATCGCAGTGTCGACGCTGTCATCAAGTCTTTGGACGACGAGAACAAACTATGCCATGAGACTGAGATCTTGATACATTATGGTCAAGAAGACGTCAATGACGAGACGACGACGATATATATATGCCCTTTTACTGGGAAGGTTTTCGGTGACAACACTAGTGTCAACCCTCAAGATGCTATATACGACTGGGTGTCTAAGTGTCCTGAGAACAAAGAGCGTATTGGCGGGTTACGTGTCAAGAGGTTCCTTTTCTCTGACGATCCTGAGCTCATCAAGAGTTATATTTCCGACAATGTAAAGACGGTAAAAAAGACGGTATATTCTTCTGTTGTCAGTGGCAAGTTATTCCATAATAAGAAAGCTGTCATTGCCGATTTCAAGAAAAACTACCTCAAAGACATTTCTTTAGAAGATGTACAGAGTCAAAAGCGCTTCGACATTGAAGAGTCTTTCCTTGAGATCCTTCAGGAGTACGTTGACGAAGACGCCATCACTGAGTTTGTCGAGGCTCTCGCCGAGCATGATGAGTTCGTTCCTTACGTCACACAGTGGGCTGAGGTCGACGAAGACGAAGAAGAGGAGTAAGATCTTCTTAATACCATGAAACGCTATACTACGACATCCCCTGAAGAAACCATCGCGTTGGGTCATTCCTTAGGGAATGCTCTCCCTGGTGGCAGTGTTGTATGTTTTTTCGGCGACCTTGCTGCTGGCAAGACGACGTTCATCAAAGGCCTTGCTTCTGGAGCTTTGGGATCTTCATACGACGACGTCAACAGTCCAACTTTCGTATATCTCAATATCTATGGCGAAGAAAGGAAGATCTACCATTTCGATTTATATCGCCTTGATAATAGTGATGATTTCCTTGCTAAAGGTTTCGACGAATATCTTCATTGCGGCGAAGACATCTGCTGTATAGAATGGTCTGAGAAGATAAAAGACCTTCTTCCTGAGGGTTATATCTCCGTTACCATGGTCCATAGCGGCGATGGTGCGCGTACCATCACCATCGAGGGAACATAATATGGCGAAATATGCTTTCAAAAACATTTCTTTTGTGACATCGGCTACGAAGCCCAGCGGGTATCCTACCTTCCGCGACTCTTCGGGCTACGAGCTTCCGGAGATTGCTATCGCTGGAAGGTCTAATGTCGGGAAGTCTACGTTATTAAACCATCTTTTCAGGAACAAGTATCTTGTGAAGACCTCTGCTACGCCTGGGAAGACACAGCTTCTGAATTTCTTCAATATCGACAGTACCTTTATTTGTTGTGACCTTCCTGGTTACGGCTATGCTCGTGTTCCTCATCGTGTCCGCAGCCACTGGGGCACTATGATCAAAGAATACCTCGAAGAACGCAAGTCTTTGAAGCTCATACTTTTTCTCATCGACATCCGCCGCATTCCCAATGACGACGACATCATGTTCCTCGAATGGGCTGCTCGTGCTGAGAAGTCTGTAATCATCGTCATCACCAAGGTCGACAAAGTCAAGAGCAACGAGAAATCCCGCAATACCCAGAAAATTCTTGGGGCTTTCGATGCTGAGAACTTGCATTATGTCCATTATTCTGCTACTAAGAACATAGGATACAACCAACTTGTCGCCATGATCAACGAAGCGCTAAATGAAGAAATAGAGTCAGTGAACAGTGATCAATAAAAAAAGGTAAAATAATGGGATTGTTACAAGAAGACACTTTCGTATGTTTCGACTGCGAGTCTACGGGCCTTGACACTGAAAACGACCATATCGTTGAGTTTGCTGCCATACGTTTCACCTTCGAGGGCATTATCGACAGTGTCGAATATCTTATCGATCCTCGTGTTCCTATCCCAGAAGAAGTCATTGCCATCCACAACATCACCGATGCTATGGTTGCTGGAAAGCCTACCATCGACAAGGTCCTTACTGAGATGTTATCGTTTATCGGCGACAGCATCGTCGTCGGCCATGGCATCGAATATGACATCGCAATGGTCTCCAATGCTGCGAAACGCCATGGTATATCCTGCTCTCTCAAGAAAAATAAATCTCTCGACACTTTACGTCTCGCACGTCTATATGGAAAAAGCCCTGTGAATTCTTTAGAGTTTCTTCGCAAGCATTTTTCTATTGAAGAAAGAGGCGCTCACCGTGCTATGAATGATGTGGTCGTCAACATTGAAGTTTTTAAAAAGCTCGTCGAGAGCTATAATACTACTGAAGATATCCTCGATGCTTTATCTAGGCCCATTGCGATGAAGACGATGCCTTTGGGGAAATACAAAGGCCGCGAATTTCGCGACATCCCCGAGAAATATCTATTGTGGGCCAAGCATCAAAATTTCGACGAAGACCTTCTTTATTCTATACGTCGCGAGCTTAAAAAGCGTAAAAACGTCAATTCTTTTGAGAAGTCTTCTAATCCATTTTCATCGTTATAGCAAATGTTTAGTCGTTTATCATTGATCATTTATTCATTATCCCTGATTGTTTGTTTTGGAGAATTAAGTGGTGGTGTTATGAAAAAAAATCATTCTTTACAAGATCTTATTGGTGAGCTTTCGGGGAAGAAGGTCCTTATCCGTGTAGACTTCAATGTCCCTCTCGACGACGATGGTGTCATTGTCGACGACACTAGGATCGTTGCGGCGTTGCCGACGATACGTGCCGTCCTTGATAATGGCGGTGCTGCTATCATCATGAGTCACCTCGGAAGACCTAAGGGTGTCCGCGATGAAGCTTTTTCTCTTAAGCCTTGTGTCGACAGTCTATCGACATTGCTTGGCATTCCTGTATTATTTGCTTCCGACTGTATTGGTGAAGATGTTTCTGCGATGAAGAAGTCTTTGAAGCCTGGAGAGGTGCTAGTATTGGAGAATCTTCGTTTCCATGCTGCCGAGACAAAGCCCGAAGAAGACTCTTCTTTCAGTGAATCTCTCGCCGACGGTGCTGATATTTATGTCAACGATGCTTTCGGTACGGCACACCGCAAACATTCTTCGACGTTTTATATTGCTAAGCATTTCCCCGGCAATGCCGTAAGCGGATTTCTTATGGACAAAGAGATCGCCTTCCTTGGCGACGCTCTTGCTGACCCCAAGCGTCCATTCTATGCCGTTATCGGTGGCGCCAAGGTGTCGTCAAAACTCGGAGTCTTACGTTCTCTTATAGAAAACGTCGATGGCATCATAATCGGTGGTGGCATGTCATATACTTTCTTAAAAGCGCAAGGCATCGCTATCGGAGACTCTATTTGTGAAGAAGATCTCCTCCAGGAAGCTCTCGATATCATCGCTTCGTGCCGTGAGAAAGGCGTAAAATTAATACTGCCCGATGATATTGTCGTTGCCGACAGCTTCGATGAAAATGCTATGACACAGATTATCGCCACTAAAGACGGCATCCCCGACGGATATCAGGGTATGGACATAGGTCCTAAAACAATAGAAACATTCTCTGAGATGCTTTCGTCAGCAAAGACGATATTATGGAACGGTCCTTTAGGAGTCTATGAGATGAAGCCTTTTGCAAAAGGAACGGAAGCTATAGCATATACCCTAGCAGAATCGGAAGCAACGACGATAGTAGGAGGTGGCGACTGTGTCGCTGCCGTCAAAACTGCTGGTGTCGCCGAGAAGATATCGCATATATCGACTGGTGGCGGTGCTGCTTTGGAATATATCGAAAAAAGAACTCTCCCCTGCGTCGAGGCTCTCGTAAACCCATGATAATAAATATTTTAAGCACTCCGGGCATTTCCTTTTTATTAACAAGGAGAGATATTTATCTTGCAAACGAATAAAAAAAACGTTATATTAAGAGCCTTCTTTTTATGTTTTAACATAATGGTGATGAAAGCAAAAAAAATACAGTTTTCAGATCGATACGCTCGTTTCCGGGCGTTGTTTTTTTTAAACAATAGCTGCTATACCAATATTATCGGTATATAAACATGTCACAACCTACGAGTAAGAGCACAGGGTTCGGCAAGCTCCGTTCGTTTTTTTGGCCCGTACGTCGTTACGAGCTTAAGAAGCTTCTTCCTATGCTCATTCTTTTCTTTTTGATATCTTTCGCTTATAACATTCTGAGGGGCGTCAAAGACACTCTCATCGTCACGGCCGAGGGTTCTGGTGCCGAAGCGATACCATTCATTAAGATGTATGCGATGTTCCCTGCTGCTATATTTCTTACTGCTCTTTTCACGCGTCTTTCTACGCATTTCAGTAGGGAGAACGTTTTTTATATCATGATATCGGTATTCATGATTTTCTTCTTATTCTTCGGCACTGTGTTATATCCTAATCGTGAGCTATTACATTTACATAGTTTTGCGGCATTCTGCACTGCCAATCTCCCTGAGGGTTTCATGGGTTTTATTGCCATGATACGGTACTGGATCTTCACATCTTTCTATGTGATGGCGGAGCTGTGGGGGGCTTTACTTCTTTCTTTACTTTTCTGGGGTTTCGCCAATGACATCACCAAGATCTGTGAAGCCAAGAGATTCTATGGTCTTTTCGCCATAGGAGCGAATGTTGCGAGCATAGTTTCCGGTCAAGTTTCGATATTTTTATCACGGAGATCCTTCAATCCAAGGCTTCATTTCGGCAGTGAAAGCTGGGAGCAATCGCTTATGCTTCTTATTTTTGTTGTCGTCATCATCTGCCTTTTGCTTATGGTAGTATTCCGTTGGATGCACTGTCACGTTCTCACTGACCCTAAACTTTGCAATGTAAAGGCCGTTACTGAGACTGCTTCTAAGAAGACGAAGATGTCGTTACGGAAAAATATTGCGTATATCCTTTCTTCAAAATATCTTTTAGGCGTTGCTGTTATCGTCGTCACCTATAATGTCGTCATAAACCTCGTAGAGGTCGTCTGGAAACACCAGATCAAGCTATTATACCCTTTACCTGCCGACTACAATGTTTATATGAACCAGATAACGACAATGACAGGCATTGTCGCCACTCTTATCGCCCTTCTTATCTCCGGAAATGCTATAAGAAAATGTGGCTGGACGTTTACTGCACTAATAACTCCAATAATTTTACTTGTCACGAGCGTAGTGTTCTTCGGAACTCTTCTTTTCAGCGGACATTTCAGCGACGTCTTAATATCTTTTACTGGGATGACGCCTCTTTACCTTGTCGCCTTCGTAGGATCCGCTCAAAACATTTTAAGCCGCGCCTCGAAATATACTGTCTTCGATGCCACTAAAGAAATAACTTACATCCCCCTCGATAGAGACGCTAGGATAAAAAGCAAGTCTGCCATCGACGGTGTGGGCTCTCGCATGGGGAAATCCGGCGGTGCTATAATTCACCAAGTTCTTCTTATGATCTTCGGTTCTTTGGCGGTAACAGCGCCTTATGTCGCAGTAATTCTGATTGTAATAATCGTTGGGTGGATCATCGCCACAAAAAGGATCGGAAAGAAAGTCGACAAAGTCGTCAATGATCACGAGTTTGCTATCTTCAACAAAAACGGTGTCATTTCTGGTGAGCGTGTCGACATTTCAGCGCCTAAAAATAGCGGATAGTTCTAGCGTATGGCTGATAGGAAAAGAACAGGATTTTTCTTTCATTTTAAGGCTCTGTACGTTATAATTCTTTTTTTATACCACAAAAATAAAGGAACCTATGTCTTCACGTCTTCCTAAAGTTGCTATTGTCGGGCGTCCCAATGTTGGGAAGTCTGCGTTATTTAACAGGATCTGCAAAAAACGTATTGCCATCGTCGACGAATCTGAGGGTGTCACTCGTGACAGGCTTTATGCCGAAGCTGAGTGTTTTGGTGTAGACTTTGAAGTCATCGATACTGGTGGTATTGCTCTAAACTCCCCTCTTCCTTTCAACGAAGAGGTCAAGCAGCAAGCTTCTATTGCCATCGAAGAGGCTGATAGCATAATTTTTGTTGTAGACGGAACTGTAGGAACTATAACTCTCGACGTCGACGTCGCGAATATTTTGAAGCGTTCCGGCAAGCCTCTTATTCTCGCCGTCAACAAGGTCGACACTCTCGACCAGGAACGTCTAATCCACGATTTTCATGGCCTTGGAATTTCTAATATCGTTGGTGTTTCAGCACTTCATGGCATAAACGTCGCAGAAATGCTCGAAGGTGCTCTTAGTCCGTTATCGTCCTCTAACGAGGGCCATTACGACAGTGGTGCTACTAAAGTCGCCATCATTGGAAGGCCTAATGTTGGGAAGTCTACGCTTATCAACACCCTTGTTGATGAAAGGCGATGTGTCGTCAGTCCTATTGCTGGCACTACGCGTGACAGCATCGACATCGAATTTTCTTATAAAGACAGCGACTATGTTTTCATCGACACTGCGGGGATACGTCGCAAGACTTCTGAGCATGAAGTTGTCGACAAGTTTGCCAGCATCCGCACTGAGCGTGCTGTCGAGCGCGCCGACATCTGTGCTCTTATGATCGACGCCCAGCAGGGAATGACTACTCAAGAGAAAAAGATCGCCCGTATGATCGAAGAGAAAGGGAAGGGATGCATACTTTTGTTTAACAAGTGGGACCTTGTCAAGGGTTTTAGGATGGAACACTGTCTTGGTAGCATCCGCGAGGAGATACCTTTCCTCAAACACTGTCCTGCTATTTTCATTTCTGCTTTGGACGGAAGGAACCTCGATAAGCTTTTCGATGAGATCCATATTGTCAAGACCGCTTCCGAGACACGCATCAGCACTCCCCAGCTCAACGATATTGTCTCTGCTGCTATGGCGCGTGTGGCGCCTCCTATGATACAAGGCAAGAGGTTAAAGATATACTATTTGACACAGACGACGTCGACACCGCCGACGTTTATTATCTTCGTCAACAAGCCCAAGCTCATGGGAACATCATATAAGAGATATATCTACAATCAGCTACGTAAGACACATCCTTTCACTGGGATGCCTGTAAACTTCATATTACGTGGAAAACAGCAAAAAACAATGATCAATTCTCAATGATCAATGATCAATGATCAATGATTAGTGAGGCGAGAGCTTCTTACAATGCTGAATAGCTGATGTTACGCGCTACCGATTTTTTACCACAAAGTTTCCCAGGATGCTTTGCCGCTCCTGCAATAAAAAGTAACAAGCCCCATTTTTACCACAGAGAGAGAAGAGAGGAATCACAGAGTTTCACAGAGAGGGGGCACTGCCGTGTCCGTGTGATAGGAATAGCGTATAGCGAATAGAATAACTGATCACTGGTCACTGAAATGCGGCGTAGCCGCATTTTACGCTGTTTTTTTCTTAGATCTTTTGATGGATGGTTTTTTGTTTGACGTTACGACTTTCTCGTCTACGACGATCTCGATAATATCTTCTTCTGAAGGGACTTCAAACATAAGGTCCAGCATTATCTTCTCTATTATCATCCTGAGGGCTCGTGCTCCTGTGCCCATTTTCGAGGCTTTATTCGCTATTTTTTTCAGGGCATTAGCGGTGAAGTGAAGCTTTACGCCTTCCATATCGAGCATATGTATGAACTGTTTTACTACGGCGTTCTTCGGGCCAGTAAGTATTTCCACAAGGTCTTCGTCTGTAAGTTCGAAGCAGCTGGCGATGCTGTTGAACCTTCCTATAAACTCTGGTATCATCCCAAAAGAGATGAAGTCTTCGGGCTCGACATGCGCGATAAGTTCGCTGACCTTCGTATGGTCGATTTCTTTTTTATCATCTTTTTTAAAGCCTATCGTGCTTTTTCCAAGGCGTTTTGCTATAACTTTGTCGAGGTTGACGAAAGCTCCACCGACAATGAAGAGGATATTCTCGGTATTTACCTTGATATATTCCTGATTAGGATGCTTACGTCCTCCTTTTGGAGGGACATTGGCGACAGTGCCTTCTATTATTTTTAGAAGTGCTTGTTGTACGCCTTCGCCGGAGACATCGCGTGTTATAGAGACGTTAGACGTCGTTCTTCCTATTTTATCGATCTCGTCGATATATATTATACCCTGTTCAGCTTTAGCGATGTCGTAGTCGGCAGCTTGTACTAGACGTAAGATGATATTTTCTACATCTTCACCGACATACCCTGCTTCTGTAAGCGTCGTAGCGTCTGTTATCGTAAAAGGGACGTCGAGAATTCTCGCTAGAGTTTTAGCGATAAGGGTTTTTCCTGACCCCGTAGGGCCTATAAGCATGACATTGGACTTGCACAGCTCAATATCGGCGGTCTTCATAGAACGTATGCGTTTGTAATGGTTATACACCGCAACGGATATGGCTTTCTTGGCGTTTTCTTGTCCTATGATATACTCATCGAGCCGTTTTTTTATTTCTCGAGGCTTCTGGATGTTGAACTCAAAATGTTCTGTCTTCTTCTCTATTATTCCCATACACAATCTGATACATTTATCACATATATATACGTCGGGGCCGGAGATTAACTTGTCGACAGCATCTTCTGTGCGGCCACAGAACGAGCATCCAGCGGTGTCTTTAGGAGAAAACGTTTTTTTTGCCATGGGATATTTTATAAGTTATAGTTCTTTAGCAACGGTGATGACTTCATCGATAATACCATATTCGCAGGCTTCTTCGGCGGTCATATAGTAATCTCTATCGGAGTCTTCGGAGATCTTCTCTACGGTCTGTCCTGTACATTCTGCTAGTATCGCTGTAAGTTTTTTCTTCGTCTTTATTATCTCTTCTGCTTGTAAAGCTATATCCGATGAGGTTCCACCAACGCCTCCCGACGGCTGGTGTATCATAACACGGCTATTAGGAAGAGCGAAGCGTTTGCCTTTAGTTCCTGCTGCTAGGAGGAATGCCCCCATCGACGCTGCCTGTCCTATGCAGTATGTGTTGACATCGCATCCCAAGAAACGCAGCGTGTCATATATCGCCATCCCTGCGGAGATGTATCCCCCTGGGGTGTTGATATACAGGTGTATATCTTTCTTAGGGTCTTCCATCTTAAGGAATAACAGCTGTGCGACGATGACATTAGCAACCTGATCATCGACCTGTGTCCCTAGGAATATTATCCTATCTTTAAGAAGTCGTGAATAAATATCCATCGAACGCTCACCGCGCCCGGTGTCTTCTATAACGTATGGTGTTAAAGACATCTGTTGTTTCTTTGATGACATACACTTTTCCTTTTGGTAACGGTTATACTTATGATGCCCTCGTTATACGAGTATTGTTATTAGACGGTCAAGTTTTTTCGGGTGCTATACGATCTTGCTCTTATCAATAAGGAAGTCTTTGACTTTAGTGGTAAGGATGTTAGCGTAAAGCTTCGACCGCAGGTCTGGATCTTTTTCGTCAAACTCCTTCCCTTTATTGAACATATACCAGTAAAGGCGCTCACGAACCATTTCCTTGTCAATATCTTCGTCTGTAACTGATATCATATTATCAACGGCAATATTTCGGACGAGGAAGAAAAAGCGTAGAACATTGTGAACTTCTTTGGCGACATCTTTTTCGATATCTTGTTCTAGCGATGATATTTCTTCGGCGCTTTTCTTCTGTTCTTTGAGCTGTCGTATCTTGTTCCTTATCCGTATCTTACGTTCTGCTTCTATCAATGAAGAAGGCAGATCGAAATCATATTTCTCTAAGATGAGGGCTTCGACTTGCTCACGAAGCGCTTCTTTTACGTCATTATCGCCTTCGCCTTCACACTGTTTACGGACATTCTCGCGTAGTTCTTCTACTGTAGTGCATCCTAATTTCTTAGCAAACTCTTCGTCGATATCAGGGAGTATACGTTTATTTATGCTGACTAGTGTTATAGCACATTTTGTTGAGACGAATTCTTTTTTAGCCTTCTCGTCAAGACGCTCGTCGAGTTCGCTGACGCCTTCAACGGTGCCACCTTTTTTTAGGCCGGTAACAAGTTTTATCATCCACGGGCTCATCTCTGCTTCGTCTAGGAGGAAACGTGTGTCATTACAAAGTTCTTTATTCTCAGACTCTTTTTCTTCTAACGATACTACGGTAAGGTTTACGTGGTCGCCGACAACAGCGATATGATCTTCTTCACATTCTTTCCAGTCGACATATCTCTCACGGAGCTGTTCGATCCTTTCATCTATCGCTTTATCATCGACAGCAACAGGGTCAACTTTTTTCAGTTCTAACTTTTTAAGGTCAACGCGAGGAACCTGTGGCTCGCTCTCATATTCGAAGACTACTACAGAACCATCATCAAGAGAGCTGCTATCGACTTTTGACGTTCTGAAACTTTTCTCGTTGAAGGGATATATCTTTGTAAGCTTCATAGCTTCATTGAAGCTAGTATGCAAAAGGAGATCACGCCATTGGTCTTCGATATGCGATTTATAGTTTTTTATTACAAGAGCCTCGGGAGCTTTACCTTTACGAAATCCTGGTACCGAGATCTCTTTATTGATCTTCTTGATGCCTTTTTTATATGCTGCTTCTGTAGCTTTTGGCGTCACTGTAACGGTCAACAAAACCCTACAATGTAGAGCTTGCTTCATGGTAACAGAGAAATCTTTGCTTGTGAACTCTGTTACAACGTCCTTTTCTGTAACAGCAACATCGGCTTTTTTATCTTCAGTTATTTTATTCTTTGCCACGAAAGATGCCTCATAATATGTTTGTAAAAAATAGCGGGTGATGAGATTCGAACTCACGACCCTCACGTTGGCAACGTGATGCTCTACCACTGAGCTACACCCGCATATACTTATAGACCTGACCCTTACCGACTATAAACGCCGAAAACACAGTGATGAGACTTATACCCATCCACCTTTATAGCTTTTAGCGGGTGATGAGACTTGAACTCACGACCCTCACCTTGGGAAGGTGACGCTCTACCACTGAGCTACACCCGCGATAAGGAAGTACAATATTATACTCTCTTTCGGTTTTTGTGCAAGAGTCAATTTGGGCATGGTTCATTTTTATTCTAGGGTCAGGCTTGCATTTTTGCATTTTCCTTCGGAGAAACGCAAAGATGACAAGCCAGACCCGTCGAATTTTGAACCATGCCTCAATTTGATTTAAAAATAAAAAAAAGCCGGTTCTGAACCAAAGAATGGAGGAAACTTTGACCCAGAACCGACAAGAATGTGTTTACATCTAATGTATTTTTTACTGTACTCCGTTTCAAAAAAAAGTTCTACTTTTTTCTTTATTTTTATTATTGCTTAATATCCAGAAGGTTATGAAGAATAGAATCATAATATTTTGTATCCTGGTGTTATTTTACAATTTTTCGTGCCGTATTTTCGAGCATATCTGTTAATGCATTCGACAACGTTGCTGCTGCTTTATAAAATTCTTCGAATGTAAACATCGCCTGTCGAAGTTGCGCCTTCGCCCTTTCGTTATAATTTTGTGTAACTATTAAAGCCTGTCTTAAGTGCAACCCTATGCTGCTGCCGTCTACGTCATCACTTGCCGCTTCTTTTCCTATTCCCCATAGATCCTTCCAAGCAGCTTCTGTTATAAATGTATCGTTAGGATTTAGGTCTGCTATGACAGCGTTAAGAGCCTCTTTCAAAGAATCACTTATAGCATCTTCTGCTGTTGACACCAAACGGTTATAGATTTTTTCCATTTCAACATAATCTATTGAATCCAAATTCGACTCGACATTTAGTTTTGGAGATATTTGTTCCGTTATGACTGTATCATCATCATCATTTTCAAATGTAACTGTAATATCGTCTACTTCATTACCTCTTTTATTAAAGAATGTCACCAATGCCGAAACATCACTAGACGCTGCCGTTATATCATCAAGAATTCCAAGAAGACCGTTCATCTGACTCACAACGGCTTCGTTTCCAACGCGTAAAAACTCAAACTGTATATAGCTTTGCATCGTCGACTTTTCAATGTCGATGCTTGGTAAGACCGGCGCATCAAGGCTTTTAAGATATTCTATCCACCACCCCTGTTTTTCTCCGTCAAGGAAATCGACAGAAAGGTCTTCGGGGAGATCGCCTGCTGGGTTAAACGTACTGTCTTTATTTTCATCGAGATACGTATTGAAATTTGTGAGCTTTTGCTCAAACTCCGTAGAATCGCTTCCTGGATAAAACTGCTTATACAAATAATACATTGGCAGCTGATAAGTATAGTTTGCTGGGGCATCATTGGGGACATCGCTATATATTGAGGTTATTTCCGTCATAATATTTTCTCCTTTTTTTGTTCCGCACCTTTCTCACACCGTGTATATGCATTTATGATGCCAACATTGCCGATGTGATAAAAATAAAGAACGTCAAAGAATAATTTTTTCATTGCATTTCTATAGTGAAAAAGGGTACAAACATTGTCTTACTTTCGTGGTATATAGGGAGCCAAGAAGGGAATTATATGTTAAATTTTCGCAAACTTCGTCGAGATTTTTCGCCATCTATTATTTCTATGGGTCGTGAATTACACGACAAAGAGATGGTTCTTTCTGCTAAAATAATATTTTTAGACAGCGAGACTATTAAAATTTGCGGTGAAGTATTAGGCAGTTACGACAATACATACGAATGTTTTCTTGAGATAAGCCGTCTTGAGTCTGAGGTTATTGATTCTAGCTGTGGCTGTCCTCTGGACCATGATTGCCAACATATTCCTGGCTTATTATTTTTCCTTGAGGATCATCTTGACAAGCTTATTGTCGAGTATTCCAATGAAGCTGATCTCGACGATCTTGACGACATCGATACTAGTGAAAAGGCGTTGCTTCTTGAGACTTTTGAGAAGTCTAAGAGCAAGCATCGTTTTCGTGAAGACGCGAACTACCAGCGCGAACTTTTACGAGAGTATAACGATGCCGCCCGTGTTTTTCGTCGTTCTCCATTTTTCTTACCTCAGGAGAGTCTTATTGAGGACAATGCCGAGCTCATCCTTATCTTCGACCCTCCTTCTTCTCGTCTTTCTTCTGGCGGTCATAATATTCAGGTGATGCTTCGTTTTCCATGGCGCTCCAAGCTTATGCTTATTCCTGACATCAAGGAGTTTCTTGAGTCGATACGTTATCATGAGCCTTTTACTATCAATGGCAGGCGTTTTTTCTTCACGCATCGTTCTTTCGATACTGCTAGCACGGAAGTTATTAGCATGCTTCTCGATCAGGTGCATTATTATGCTGACGATGATGACAGTGACCGACGCACAGCGATGTTGAACCACGATGCTTTCGGCGCTCTTCTTGCTGCTGTTTATTCTTTGGGCAGCGACTCATCGCTTGGCAGTGACGTACATACCATGCCCTGTCTTTATCGTGGCAGCATTGAGACACCTTTAACATTCTCTCCGCGTCCTGCCAAACTACGTTTTATGTTAGAGCTTTTCAAGACGCCGAGTTTAAAGCTTTTATTAAAGCCTCTTATTGTCGTTGATGACGACGAGGTCATCGCTCCTGACGACGCCAATCTTTTCGAATGCACTAAGCCTGGAATGATTTACAACAACATTTACTATCGCTTCCGTGACTCTATTAAGAGGATGCATCTTCAGAGTCTTCCTACTATAAGTACGATGACCATCCCAGAGCCTCTTTTTGGTACCTTTGTCGAGAACTCTTTGCCTGAGCTACAGTCGTGTGCTGAGGTTTCTAATATTGATGTTCTAAAGAATTTCGTTACTATACCTTATGTCGACAATGTCGAGGCGCGCTGTGACATCAACTATCTTAATGGAGAGCTGGAGGCCACGCTTTTCTTTTTATATGGCGACCACGAAGTCCCTGCTGCTTATGACAAGCTTTCGTATGAGGACATTACGGCGTTTGTTTCCGACGATGGTGTTGTCGCCCGCAATATCACCGAAGAGCGCTCCCTTCTTCACGATCTTTTCCAAGACTTCATCTTCGACGCCAAAGAGGGCATTTTTATTGCGAAGAGCAAGAAAAAGATCGTAGAATTTATGACCGACATTGTCCCTAAGAACCAGCATCGCGTCGAGTTTCATTGCCCTGAGAACCTTTTAGAGCAGTTTATCTATGACGACACGACATTTTCTTTGTCGTTAAAAGACGCTAAAAACATCACTACATACGATGTCGACATCACTGTCAAAGGTGCGCTTTCTGGCATATCGATGCATGTTTTGTTGGGCTGTCTTTCTTCTAACAGGCCATAT